>CEUZ01279413.1_pt1 | contig 94081 bp, 89 predicted proteins | sample 361511 | NCBI WGS metagenome assembly CEUZ01 (sample SAMEA2622822, study PRJEB7988) | marine metagenome | biome: marine biome (ENVO:00000447); feature: surface water layer (ENVO:00002042); material: "saline water (ENVO:00002010), including plankton (ENVO:xxxxxxxx)" | depth 5 m
GGTGCATCAGAAAAGTTCTCAGTAGCTTTTGCCACAAGGAACGGAGAGTCTGTCTTAGGTTTTCCAAGATTTGGTAATTTATAGAATTGATCAATAAGACTTTTGGCCAATTGATTCTTTTTAGAATTCTTCTCGTTAATATTATTCCAAGTGATTCCCCCAACAATTAAGGAAACAACTAAGTAACCACTAATAATTTTAACTGAAGGAGTTTTAAGAGAGGAGTGTTTATAAAAAACGAATAGTGCAATTCCTGAAAAGATATAATAAAGAGTACAAAAAGGGCAGAGCGTGCCTAGGCCAATTAATGAGTAGGCAAAGAGAACTAGGCAGCCAATCATATTTATAAGTAAAACAAAATGATTCGTTCCTTCTGTTTCGTCATTTTTAAATAAATAACCAAACGCAAGAAAGACACCGACGAGAAGTCCAAATAATGAAATCGGAACACCTGCAATATTTGATAGGGGAGAGTTTGTCGCGGTACTGCAAGTAAAGAAAGAGTTTAAGTCACATAGTGACCCACCAACTAGACCAGTGGGAAAGTGAACATCGAAATAATGACTTGTTAAATAAATCGAAGTTGAAATCATCCCAATAATGGCGACCCAGTTTAAGATATGCCAATTTATAGATGCATTATTAAGTGTTTTATTTTCAGACATTATTGCTCCAAGTAAGTTTCACTAAATTATAACGAATTAGTCTTCAATTGATAAGACGTTCCAGTTCCTTTGTTTAGTTCCATTTTCTCTAAAAGAGTTGAATTTTGGGTTTCCAAAGGTTGAAAGGGAAGAAATTTGAATTTGTGCTTCAGGCCAGCTTTGCTTTATCTGATCGGATACTTCCGCGGCCAAATTAAAAGTCAGCTTTCCGTCGATCTCTTCAAAGTGAGAGGACGCTGGAAAGTTTTCTCTAAAATCACTTTGAACTTCAAAATCTGAGGCTTGTATATGAGGACCAATATAAAAGAATTTAGGTTCTATTTTTTCAAGCTCAGAGCTCTGAGAAATTTTTTGATGAACACCTCGCCAGCCGGCATGTAAATTGGCGACCCCATTATAACCGATAACAACAATGGGTAAGCAGTCTGCCGTTTTAATGGCAATGGGAGTGCTTAAGTTTAGGGATAAAATTCCATCAGCTTCAGTTTTATCTTCTTCTATTTTATTGTCTTCAAGGATTAGTGAACCATGCACTTGTACAGCATGAACGAGATCAATAGCTGGTCGATCATTAAAGATCTCGAACTTGTAGCCTAAGAAACTTTCAGTAAGAACTAGCTCACTCACAATCTTTCTCCAGGATTTTAATGGCCTTTAAAAAGACTTCAGGTGGCTCCTCTTCGAACTCTATAAACTCTTTTGTAATCGGATGAACAAAGGCTAATCTTCTGGCATGAAGAAGAGGAAAGGGGTAGTCAGAGAGATATTCGGCTAATGCTTTTGGCAATCGGTCCTTTTGTTGACCTGGGTTACCGTAAGTTCCATCACATAAAAGAAAAGCATTAAGAAGGCTCGCCATATGAACTCTTATTTGGTGAGTTCGTCCAGTTTCGAGTTTGCACTGCATATGAGTACAACCGATGTACTCTTTTAATACTTTATAGTGAGTAACGGCCGCCCTTCCATTTTTAACATTGACGGCCATTTTAAGGCGATTGTTTGGGTGTCGACCAATTGAGCCTTCAAGTTTTCCTGCGACCGTATAACCAGTGCCTATACAAAGAGCTTGATAAACGCGATCAATATCGTGCTTAGAAAAAAGCTGGACCAGACCTTCGTGGCATTTTTGAGACTTAGCCACCACCATGACTCCGCTCGTTCCTTTGTCGAGTCTGTGAACGATACCAGGTCTTTTGGCATCGCCAACTCCTCTTAGGTCGGGACAGTGGTAGAGAATGGCATTAACTAATGTACCAGTATAATTTCCTGGGGCAGGGTGAGTGACCATACCTGCCGGTTTATTTACGATAACAAGATGGTCGTCTTCAAATAATATCGGAAGTTCTAAGTTTTCCGGTTCCGCATTCATTGGTGGAGGAGGGGGAACTTGAATATCTATTTTAGTTCCTGCCGGTGGCATTTTATTTAATTTTAATTTTGTTTTAGATTCAGTAGTGATTTGACCGTCTTCAAATAAGTACTTTATAAAGTTTCTGCTCAGGTCCTCGAGAGACTTTGTTAAGTATTGATCGAATCTTTTAAACTCGGCTACATCTTCATCAGTGACGATTAAGCTTCTTAGATCCTCAATGATTTCATTTTGGCTCATTCTTCTTCTTTTTTGTTCTTAATTCGATAGGTGTAGCTTGTGGCCACGAGGTCTGGATTGAGCTTTAAGCACTTTGCATACTGGTAAACAAAGCCTCTTACGTAGACAGGGGCTGGGAGTCTTGAGGTGTCTTCATCTTCAATATTTTTGATATAGGTCTTGGAGACTTTAGTCATCTCACTCATACGATTAATATCTACACCTTTGTATTCGCGGATTCTTCTTAAAAATTCACCGGTAAAGTCAGTGGCCTGTTCGATTTCTTTTTCGAACTCTTCATTAACTTGGTAGTCCAGCTGAAACTTTTTCTTCGCCACGATCTTAGTCATTGAACCTGGCTTTGCCGTTTCAGAAACTTGCCCGATCTTATGTTCAGAATCTTCTTTGGTAAAACCAACTGAGGCTAGACGGCTCTGTTGTCTAAAGGAATCAGAGAGCCCTTGGTTAATTCCTCTGGCTTCATCGTACTGTCTTCTTTTATGGGGATCAGAAATAATGGTGTAAGCTTCATCAATTAAATTTAAAATATTTTCACATTCTTCCTGACTCATAAGACTATAAAGAGCTAACGAATCTTGTGAGTAGGCATTCTTCGCTCGTAGATACCCTTGGTGAACATCTTCCGGCGAAGCGCTCGAAGAGATTTCTAGGATTTCATAATAGTTTTTATCTTTAAATTCCATTGTGCCTAATTGTTAAGAAGCCGATGAACAATTCTATCAAAATTTGCAACAAGCCCCGAGTTCGGAAATTCCATAAGAAGTGGTCTTCTCTTCTTAACACTCTGCCAGACAGTCGCATCGTACTCTAAGTAACCAATATAATCTAAGTTGATCCCAAAATACTTTCTACAGATAATCTTCATAGAAAAACCGATATCAATATCAGCCTGTGTTCTCACCTGATTGATAATAAGTTTTGGCTGAAACCTAGAGATTTCATTTTTTAATTTGTGACCCATCTGTGGATTGATCTCGATAACTCTATTTATTAAATCAGCAGGTGTTGCACTCTGATTCATTTTTGCATTCATGGCCTGGTCAATAAGAGGACCAATTTCAAGGAGGTCCTCAGCCATTTTTAATTTTCTATGGTAAACCGACTTTATAAATCGATATGTATTCTCAATTGATGTTGGCTCTGGAAGTGCCGTTAAGATTCCTTGATCAGCGCTGATGAAAAAATCCAAGGTGTTGAAGGTCGTACCGGCCCCTAAATCTAGCAACACAAAGTCGGCATCAAGCTCTGAAAGCTTTCCTAAGATTTTTGTTTTTTGCATATGTTTAAGGTTAGCAATTCCAACGTCATCTTGAGCACCACTAATAATGGAAAGATTATTAATCGGGGTTGGTGTTAAGAGTTCTTTTAAGCTTTTTGCCTTTTTAGAAAGATAGTCACTTAAAGTTTTTTCTGGAATGGGAACACCTAGGCAGGTATGTAAATTGGCTCCACCTAAATCAAGGTCGATAGTAACAACTTTGTATCCCATAAGTGCAAGGCAAATTGAAACGTTCGCAGTAACGAGACTTTTTCCAACTCCACCTTTTCCACCACCGATGGCCCAAACTTTTACATTAGCTTGTGGTCCAACTTGTGCAGAAAGATCGGAGGCTTGCTGGCCGCTATTTATATCCAAACTTCATCCTTGAAGGTTTTAAATTTATTTATGGTACATGCCCACGTCTCTTTATTATAGGGGCAAATCCTAAGAAAAAAAGGGGGTTAAGGGTCTATAATTGTTACGCGATGCGCTAGAAAACCCTGAGAATTTGGGATATAGTAACCAACGATCAGACTCAAGAATAGGAACCGCCATATATGCAATCGACGTTAAGCACCACTGAAGTTAAAGGGAAAAGCCTTAGGGCCAGAAACGACCTCCATCTTTTGAGAAAGTTTTGGCATATGGGAACTGGTCTAACGGGACTGCTTATTTACTCTATTTCTGGGTTAGAGGCCCAAACTATGGCCCTATACCTCTTTTTGATCGCTGCTGTTGGTTTTGGATTCGAAGCTTTGAGGCTTAACAATCAAGCAGTTAATAGGATCGCCATAAAGCTTATGGGCCCATTTATGCGAGATAGTGAGAAGGACTCCATGTCCGGGCTACCTTTTTATGCTCTCGGTGTGTCCACCAGTCTTTATTTTTTTGATGAGAGGTTGGCGATTTTAGGGATCTTATTTTTAATTTTTTCTGACCCAATTTCCTCGGCCGTTGGAATTCTTTATGGAAAAGATAAGATTCTCGGGGGAAAAAAATCTCTTCAAGGTGCTGCAGCAGGATTTGTTACCTGTTATATGCTGGCGCTTTTCTATACTCTAAATTATGTCCCGGTCACTTACTCACTGCTAGGTTTTGCCGTTCTTGCCGGCTTAATTGGTTCAATAAGTGAACTGCTTTCGGTTTTTGTCGATGATAATCTTACAGTTCCAATTATCTCAACGATTGGTTTAACTTTAATCAATCTTGCTTTCGGACTCTATTAGCTTTAGTTCAAATTTTTCGCTAAATTATTAGCATGACTCAAAAGTATCGTTTCGAAGCTTTTTTAGCCTTAGTTTGCCTAGGGTTCTTCTTTATTCAAAGAGATGTTCTGCTTATTGCGAGTTTAGATCCCGATGAAATCTTTTCTTGGAATCTTGCGACAAATAGTTTTAGTGAGCTTTTTTCTAATGGCCTAAAACATAGTCAGCAATTTTTGTATTATCTCTTACTAAAGTGTTGGAATGCCATTTTTCCGAGCAATGATTATTGGATCCGAATTCCTTCGCTTTTATTTGGAACTGGTACAATTGCAGCTCTTTTTTGTTTAAGTAGAAAAATTTTTAAGGAGGAGCACCTTTTCTTTCAGGCAGCGCTTCTTTTACTATATCCTCAGCTCGTATTCTATAGCACCTACGCGAGACCTTATGCTCTTCTGGTATTCTTAGCCTCTCTTAATTACTTCTTCATGTATAAAACTTACTTCTTAAATAGTGGTGATAAAAAAGATCTACATTTCTTTCTCATCACTTTAGTAGGCGTTTTATTTACACATCATATAGGAGCTATTTACGTCGTTGCGATTTTGTTGAGCCTCTTGCTACAAAAGAAAAAGCTGGGCACTAAGTTTGAGCTGATGCCTTATCAGGTATTCCTAATTATTTATTTAGTTCAGTTCATAAAACAAAAGAAATATCTATCCCAATCTGTATCGTGGATTGAGCCAATGACCTTTGGGAAATTGCCCGAGTTTATTTTTAATAATCGTCTTTATTTGATATTTTTTCTCTTCCCCTTAGTGGCCTTTGGTTTTGATCTAAAAAGAAAAATTGAAAGAAAGAAACTGGATACGAACTCATTTTTTAATTTAAATGTCCTCATGATTACCCTCTTTTTTACGGGAATTGCTCTAGGTTCAATACTCGTAACGCCATTGTTTACTCATCGACATTTTTATATCTTACTTCCGACTATTTTTTGCTTATCCTTATTTGGTCTCGAAGAGCTTAAAAACTATAAGTCCTTTTTGCTTGTTCTCGTTCTTTTCTTTGTTTTAGGTGGAGGACACCAGCTATACAAAAGAAAAGTTTTTCACGGTGGAGTAGCAGATACAAAAACATTTCTTAGAACTCTAAATCAGTATGTTGATTTAAAAGCTGGATTCACCTGTGTTTATAAAGAAGGATTTTTTAAAAACTTCTTTAGGAACTATTCGATGCAGTACTATAATGTTGATATCTGTAAAAAATATTCGACTTTTGTGACAGGGGAGCAGGTCATCCTGATAAATCTAGAGAGTAAAAACCAAATTGAAAGACCAGCGGGATACTCATCAATCTATCAGTATTCTACATTTGAAGTTTTAAAAAGAAATTAGTGACCAACTTTTGCGGTCTTCTCTAGAATTTCAAAGCTCTTTATTGCCTGGACTGCTGTGGTATCCTCAAGAAAAGGAACCGGCCCCTTTAGGAGAGTATCCAGCATCTGAATTCTTTCGTTTAAAGAAGTATTCTCAAGGAGTAGCTGTCTCATTTCATGATCTTGAATGAGAAACATCGATATATAATCTACAACTTGTTTCATAGAAGAAATATTTTCTTGAAAGTGCTCTCGTTCAACGGAGTCCGTAATAGTTTCTAGAATCCAAGAATCAAGAAGACCCTTTAATCTTTCAATTTTATCATCGGCGATAAACCCATTTAACTCAGGCTGGTCGTTGTACTCCTCGCATTCATAAATTAAATAGGGAAGGTTTTGTTGAACCTGTTCTAATTTAACTCGCCCAAAGCCCTTTATTAAAACTTTCAAAGTTCCATCATAGAGCTCCTCTAGGATAATTGGTTTACCAATACCGCATATATTTTTAGGAGAGGGTCTTCTGTGTCCATAGATATAAACAAGTGGTTCTGCCATTGAGATTCCAACAAGCATATTTTGATCCACGCATTCCCGGATCATTCGGATAAACACCGGTTCTACTACATAAAGGGGTAGAGAGGTTCCAGGAAAGAAAACCAAATCGGGAATGGGTAGCACGGCCACCTTTTTCAGTTTCATAGACCTATTATACCAGAGTAAAGGGCTCCACCTTTAAATATAGGTATATTCATATATATTCAGGTATTTAGCTTATATTTAGGGCTTATGGGTTATAATAAACTTATTACTTAACTGACCGATTGTGTGGCCATATGAGGAGGCATCCCTTTGGATTTAGGTGATCATTTTAAAAAATTAAAACCTGCCATGGTTCACAAGGTTTGGGGTGGTACGAAGATGGCTGCTCTAAAAGGACTAGCTGCCCTGGAAAAGGGAGAAGAACCTCTTGGGGAAACCTGGGAGATAAGTGTTCATCCTGATGGTCAAAGCCAACTTGCCGAAAAAAATCTGGGTGAGTTTATCACTCAAGAAGAGATGCCTTATTTAGTTAAGCTTATTGATACAAGCGATAATTTATCCGTACAGGTTCATCCAGGAGATGAGTTTGCAAAGAAGCATGAGAACTCTCTTGGTAAAACAGAATGCTGGATTATCTTAGGCGCTAAGGAAGGAGCAGGAATCTATCTTGGGATGAAACCGGGAGTCACTTCAGAAGAATTCGAAAAAGCGATTAGAAATGGAGAGGAGATGAATAAGTTTCTCACTTTCTACCCTGTTAAAAGAGGAGACTTTTTCTTTGTTCCAGCGGGCTCTATTCACGCCATAGCTTCCGATGTATTTTTGGCCGAAGTTCAACAGTCTAGCGGGATCACTTACCGAGTTTGGGATTGGAATCGGCTTGATGATGCCGGAAATTCAAGAGAGCTTCATATTGATAAGGCCATGCAGGTGATTAAATTTGGGGATAATTGGAATAACGCTGAAACCTTCAAAATTCAAAATAATATTTTTAAACCAGGATGCACTCAAGTCATCGAGCATCCTCAGTTTAACTTAAGACAAGTAAGTTTAGGTGCCGGGGAGGAGATCGAAATTGAAACTCTTGGCCTAAACAGGGCCGTAGGTATCTTGAATCTCGAGGGTAAGATTTCAATTGGCGAAGAGAGTTTAGCTCCTTATCAGGCGGCGGTACAAAACTTAAAAGAAAAGAAGAAAATATTTGTCCAAGGGCAGGAAGCCGGTAGCTTCCTTTTGGTGGAATAATGAAAAAAATATTATTCATTCTGCTTTTCACAGTATCGAGCTGCAAAGAGTACGCTCAGTACCAAAGAAAAGATTATAAAGTCACGATTGTACCGACCCAGGCAGGGATTAGCTCTGTTGACGTGGCGAAATGGAAAGTTGGACCTCTTCGTAGGCAGGAAGTCTCAAAGGGAGTTAGGGTAAAGGTGAACTTTCCTCTTCTTGAAAAAGAACAGCTTAAGGATCTAGTGAACTCAATGGAAATTGATAGCTGGCTAATTCGGATTAAAAGAAGAACCTTAATTACTAATGAAGTTTTAGATAGTTTTTATGTTCCCCTAATTTTGCCGGGGAGAGGAAAGACCGATCTTCGAATAAAGCAAATTCCTGCGGGATTTGTGAATCTTTACTATTCTGCAGCTGCCGTTTCTACTAGGTTTGAAAAGTTCAATTGTCCGGCCTTTGATCACCGAAGAATAGTAGAAGAATTTGAGATTAAAAAAGTAGAGTCTCGAACAAAATCGATTAGAGGAAATAGAAGAACTCCGTCTTACTATAATAGAAAATTGACTCCTTATACTTATTCTCCCTTTCCTGTGAATGGAGGAAAAGAGTTAAACGGAGAGTATCATTTTGAAATAGCTCTTTTTAATTCTAAGGAAAAAACTAAAAAAAGTAATTGGTTCGCCATAGGTGAGGCGGTAAAAATCACCAAGGAAAGTACGCTTCCATCAATTAAGGGCTGTAAGAATTTTAAAATACCAGAGCGTGATTCGAAAATTGATGAGGTTCAAGATTTTAAGTTTGGACGGTAGCCTTGAAAATAGCTACTCAGACGGGCCCCCTCTCCGAAACCCGTCTTTTCTCTAATATCGTTTTATAACCTACAATCTACTTGCAAGTTAGGGGATAAGTCATTTCGTGACCACGGTTATTTCTAACAACCATATAGTCATTAACATCTGAGAACGATTTCGCATTATCAATATGGATCGTATGCTTACGTCCTTCGAAACTTAGAACTTTAGTAAAACCGGTTGCAGTTTTTCTTGTTCTCGTTCCTACAGAAGCAACCTCACGACCACCTTCTACAGGTTGATCATTAAAAAATGTCACTCTGTTATCTTCAATCTTAAAAGTTTTGTTCATTCTTGGAGTATGGCACTCAATACTGGCAAAACTAGAAGCTGAAAAAAGTAATCCTAAAATCAGAGCTGTCTTTTTCATAATAAGTCCTATTCTTAAGTTTAAGGCCCCATAAAAAACGGGGAGCTTTCCCCTATATAAAAGCAAGGGGCGTGCCAAAGAAGCACTCACGAAAACGGCTAGTTAGAGGGGTTTTACTGACAAGGAACATTGTAAAAATGTATGACTGTTTAAAGTTTATACGATATTTTGAGCCCCTAAATCGGAGATTTACTATGAAAGCACTAATACTCGCCCTATCCCTATTTCTTAGCTCACAGGCCTTCTCAGAGCCCTCAGCCACGCAAATCCTGGAATCTAAGAAAGTCCCCGGAAGGCGTAAACTCCTAGGGAAATTCCTCTATATAAAGAAGGACGATAAAAGAAATCCAGTGGGAGAGTTTGAGTACTTCTTCACGCTGACTTCAGATAAAGGAAAGGGTTATGCCTTTCCAGTGGTCATTACGGATAAAAAAATTGAAGCAAAAGTTAAGTCGAATAACGGTCAGCAGTTTCTTATTTATGCCACCCCAGATCAGAAAAATATCTGGGTAGGGGAGAATCCAAAAACTGTTCAAATTTTAAAAGTTTCTCATGCCAATACAATCTCTCTTGGTTCGCTCTCACCAAGCGACATAAATATTAGTAGCTCCAACAACTACCAATCAGAGATGAGAGAAAAAGGACAAACCGAAAAGGCTACGATAAGTGGTGTGAATGATAATGTGACAAATGCGGTGATCTTTGGTGCTGGAGCTGCTTTATTGGGATCGATTTTATTAGGTAAGTAGATTTGCCTCTATCCCAGAAACAAGAGTACCGCGTTTGGCGGTCCTCTTATCTCCCGATACTCTGATTTAAATGTTAAACCTGTGTGCATAGTCACCTCCATGAGTTTTCTACAAGTGGTGTGGGATAAGGCTGATTCGATTTCGAAATCAGCTTATTTGTTAATTCTATTATTTGCGTAAGTCGTGCGTAAGTCAATCAGTTTAAGTTTGAGCAAATTTGTTTTCTGATAAATTAATTTTAGACGCAGGCCATGGCCCCTTCTATAAAGGGCGTTTGCTCCTTAGGGGGAGATTCTTTTTTTTTCTATCAGGAGCAAGTCCGTCGGAGGTGGGGGCAGGTCTAGATTCTGAGATACTCAAATTCTGTCAAAAATCCGCCATGGTCATCATGTTATAATTCACCTTATGCGTAGTTTTTTAATACTTTTTCTCATTTCAAAAATGGCCATGGCGCAAACTCGGTTTGATTTAAGAGAGGAGAGTAGTGTTACTAAAACGAAGAAACAAAACTGGGGAACTTGCTGGGCCTTTGCTTCTCTTGCGGCAATTGAAAGTAATCTTTTAAGAGAGAGAAATTGGAATTTTAAATTCGAACCTGACTTTTCTGAATATCATATGGATAAGTACAGCGGCTTTAATAGAAATGGTCATGCGGATCATCTTCGTCATGAGTCTTATTCGGGACAAGGGGAAGGTTATCTTGGTTCCAACACAGACACTCCCAAAAAAGGTTTAATCGTTCATTCCGGTGGAGACTTCAAAGTGGCTGCGGCCTACCTCTCAAATATTGGAGGAGCCGTTGAAGAATTTAAAACGCCAGGCTTTGGTTACTCCCATAATGATCACTCTCGTTTTGGAAACACTCCCACTGATGGAGTGCTCAAAGAAAATAACTATAATTACTATTTGCCCTCCTCAATAGAGTGGCTTACCTATGGAAGTTTTGAAGAAAATATCCAAAGAATAAAAGAAAGCATTATGAAACACGGAAGTGTTGGCTCTTCTCAGCTTATGCAAAACGAACCCCATGAGTACACTCTTTCAGGGGAAGAGATTCATTTTTACCACGGTCCAAAAGAGCCCACCCATGCCATCAATCTTATCGGTTGGGATGATGAAAGAGCCGTCATTCCTTTTAAGCCCGGAGTTTGGATTGCCCAGGATAGTGATCATATAAACGAAGTTACCGGACATATCGGCTACTTCCTAACTCCCTACGCCGACACTCACACAGGACAAAACCTAGAATCAGGAGGAGTTAGTTTTCGTGGTACCTATAAAAGAAATTTTAAAAAAATTCATAGCCATGCCCTTCATGGTTGGCAGTACGAATATAGGGCCAAAAAAGTTTCCAACCTTTATAAACTTGAAAATGAAATACCCACTCATGTGGGAATTTACACAACTGTTCCAAACGATCAACCCATCGCCTTTGTTACCGACTTAAAAGGTAATATGCTCTGTCATACAAAAAAAGAAATCAAAGAAAATCCTGGCTTCTACCTCTTAGAACTTCGCTGCGAAGAAGAGTCCTTTAAAAACCAAACTTACCGAGTGGAGCTTGAAACAAAGTCCGGCCTTTATGCCTACGACGCAGAAAAGGCCTACAAACCTCTTCTTGGAAATTCTGCCCTACCAGAATTTGGCTCCCCCCTTATCGTGGGCTCAAGGGCCAACCCCGGCGAAAGCTTCTACTACAAAGACGGCACCTGGAAAGATTTCTATTTCAAATCCTTCCCCACGGAAACCCAATATGGCCTCACGGTCCAAAAAACCGAAACCGCCAACTTCGCCATCAATCTCTTCACCAAATAGGCCAAATAGGTACCTGGTTACTTGTATATCTGAAAAACGAAAAGTCTATGCGTAAAAGTATGTTAGAATATTTTTAATAGTCACTAGTTGAGGACACTTTGAATTTAACTGTCGGGATTTTTCTTTTATTTGTTGGAGTCTTCATGAGCTATATATCAGCTATAGACTTTAAAAAATTTTCTAAAGAAGAGAGAAAACCTTTGAATAATTTAATCCTTTCTCACTTTTCTTTGGTTCTTTTTATGTTTGTTGGCTGGATTGTTACTCTTGCGGGACTCTTTCTTTTATCAATTGCAGCAGGATTGAGCTTACGATGAAAAGTGAAACTTACTTCATGCTGATATTAGGTTTGTTATGTGTATTCTTTTCTATTAAAGACATGATTAAAATGAGAAGAAATGATCGAAGAAGTGAATTTGATTATTATTGGGTTTATCCAAGGATAATAGGTGTTTTTACCCTAGGTTGCTTCTCCTTAGTTTTTGCTTTCGATAGTATGTTTAATTAAAAAAACCGAAACCGCCAACTTCGCCATCAATCTCTTCACCAAATAGGTACCAACTAGTAGATCACATCGTTTTTAGAGATTGCTCTTCTGAAGATCAAAAACTCAGCGTCATTGCTAGATCTGTTTTCGAGAAAATGTTTTTGAGCTGAGCCAGCTTCAAAGCAAATGGAATCCCCTTCATTAAGTAACACTTCTTCGCTTCCTTCCTTGGCACAGAGTTCACCTTTTGTAACAACGATAATTTCGTCGATAGATGAGTGAAGGTGAGGGGCAGAGGCCTTTTTTCCTGGTGCTACTTTTTCGCTATATAGAAATAATTGCTTTGTATGAAAAATTTTGTCTGATTCGGCATAGGGGTAAGTTTTCGGATCCTTGCCCGAGGGGATCGAATGTTTGATTTCGCTGTTTCGTTTAACTTGCATCTTATTTTTTTAAAAGAAGAGTCATTCCTGGAAGCCCAAGATTACATTCGATCTTTGTGTATTGATTTGGATATTTTTCTAGAAATTCTGCCACGGCCTGATGAGGTCCGATATTGTAGTTTGATTCACTGGACTGGAAGAATGTGTCGTGAATTATGAAGTTTGGTTTTTCTATATTTTTATTTATGTAATCTAGCTCGCGGGTAACCGTTTCGTAGCTATGATCCCCGTCTAAAAGAAAGAGTGGGTTTTTAACTTTGCTGGTCTTTGCTATTTCTACGGAGGTTTCGGCCCCGTCACCTTCGTGGAGAGTAACGTTTGAAAGTCCTCTTACTAATTTACCGCGATGATCTTTTGGATGTTCTTCGTGTTCGATTTCCATAGGAAGATCGATGCTATGAATTTTAGAGTCGATGCCAAAGTGTTTTGCCGTCTCGTAAAAAAGCCTTGCAGAGACACCGATATTTGTTCCCCAATCAAAAATATGTGACGGTTTTAAATAACATACGGCCGAGGCCATAAGCATTTGCTCTGTTACCGGAAAAGGATGGTGACCAGTTATAGGAAGAAGAGTGCTTACAACAAACTCAGAGGTGTTCCATTTATTGACCTCAAATTCGCTTCCCTTATGGGCCGCCAGATTTGGGTTATGGATAAATCTCGTTCTTAAAGATCTCAACTTATTTTTGAATTTATGAGTCATTAAGGCCGTGTTCATTTTAACTTCCGAGTGGGGATTTCAGTTTTGCAAGTAACCAGGTACCTAAAAGAAATGGTCGGAATGAGAGGATTCGAACCTCCGACCCCTTCACCCCCAGCGAAGTGCGCTACCAGGCTGCGCTACATTCCGACATTTCAAGAGCTTGCATCCTACATTGTGCTTTAAAATCTGACAATAATTAGGTAGCGTAGCGCATTAGCCAAATACTGGAGAATTCATGCGTTACTTACTGATTGTATCCCTTTTTATAACTTGTTTTACGGCCTTTGCTGAAGATCGTGTCTTCGACACAAAGAAGCAACGGTTCTTAACGGTGAAGGAATTTGCTGATTTGATTCCTCCTCGCGGACAAGTCGTCATGGGTGAGTATCACTACCAAGGGAATATTCAAAAAGCGCAGGGAAAAATTATTAAGGCCATCGTTGATCGTCATTTTAAGTACGATCAGTTTTCTGTGGCCTGGGAATTTTTAAATTATACGGATCAAAGTTCAGTTCGAGAAAATTTTGTGGCCTATAGAAATGGTGAGCTAACACCTCTTGAGCTATTTTCAAAATGGTTTCCAAACTCGAGTAAGCCTGAACAAAATCTTCCTTATCTTTCATTTGTGGACGCGGCCGCCAAGCTTGGTGGTGAAGTTGTAGCGGTAAACGCTCCTAGAAAACATAAGCGAGTGATTACCGCTGATGGTATTGGGGCCCTAGACCCGGATTTACTTCCTCCTACTTATGAGATTGGCTCAGATAATTATTTAAAGAGATTTAGAGAGGCCATGGGCGGACATGTTCCAGAAGAAAAGCTGATGAATTATTTTGAGGCCCAGTCTTATACGGATACGATTATTGCCCATCAGTTAATGGCCTATTCTGCCTATGAGCTTCAGTTCTTAATTATTGGCGCTTTTCATTCAGACTACTTGGATGGAGTGGTAAGAGAGATCAGCAAAACTCATGTGAATGAAACAACGACGGTTAAGATTGTTGATAGAGCGGACCTCGATATTACGACTTATAGGGAAATCCTATTTGGAAGCAGAAACTACGGAAGGTTTGCAGACTATATTTATTTTTCAAACTTTAAATGAGCTGGTTTTTATACATAATCCAAACGAAAAAGAAGAGGCTCTACACTGGAATTACGACGGATGTAGAGCGACGGTTTGAGGAGCATAAGTCTGGCTCTGCCAAGGCCGCTAAGTTTTTTAGATCTGATAAACCCCATAAAATTGTACGAATAGAGAACTTTGAAAATCGATCAGAAGCTTCTAAAAGAGAAGCAGAGATTAAATCTTTTACTCGACCTCAAAAATTAAAACTTTGTAAGATTAAGGGGTAGAATTAAACCACGAAGTTTAATCATTCTAAATCCTCAGGGATATCACCGTCATAAACTTCCGGGTCATCTTTCCATTCTGGCTGTAGGGCGGAGGGGATATTTGGATCGGCTTTTTGAGTGTACCCATAAGGGCAATGCATGCATCCACTTTGGCAGCAATGTCCTTTTTTAAGAAGGTAAGCCTCGGTCATAACCATGAGGCCGTCTTCATTAAAGTAATAGTCTTCTCCTTCTTTAAGGAGTGGTACATCAGTCATTATTTTTTATAGTAAACTCTTTTTAACTCTTTGTAGATTCTTTCGTTCATTTTTCCTGAGCGTGAACACATAAGATCGGTTACATCGAGTTGGTAATTAACAGCAAGACCTTCTTCTTCATCATAAAATTCAAAATAGCAGTCAGGCATTCTAAGGATATGACCGTATTCATGGCGAATGGTCCATTTAACTGACTCTCTATCAATAGGAGCATTGGCATCCATGACAATGATATTGCCCATGCTTACATGTGGGGTCACTCCCGGCTTGAATTTTATATAGGCCAATCCACTTCCGTCTTCTTTAAAATTAAATTCCATTTGCCAAGTATCGGTTTTGAATTCGTCTTCGATATTTTCTTTTAGCCAGTTGGCAATCTTACTATCCTTAGGGTCTTTAAAGACAACTTTCATTGAATTAGGGGCACTTGAATTCCAAACAACATCTTTTCTTGGACGTTTTATAATCCAAAAACTATTCCAGTTCTTTATGGCTCCATTCCAGTATTTATTTTTAAAATCTAAGACTTTGTTTTTCTTTATCGCCTTTTTTAATTTTTTAGAACAATTGGCTTTTATTAGGGAGTCATTGAGACAGATTGTATGAAGGTGTCCCTTAATCCTTTCTTGATCTTTTGCAGATAAGGATGAGAAAGCCTTTAGCTTTTGATCTAAATTTTCTTCTTTACTTAAATAATAAAAACCACGGACGTCTCGCTTTTTTCTGGCCTTGTAATGGGAGAGTCTTCTGTTGATGACAGTTTCCCAGCGCACAGCAATTTGATAGGCATTTGAGATCTGAGCGCCAAAATGAGAAAAGTCTTCGTCTTTGACTGGATTCGTTTGCGTCATTGGTTTGCCGTTATAGACGACTTCGATAATTTCTTTTGGAGCTTCTGCAATAATTTTCTCTAGCTTGGCCTTTATAGTACTTGGACCGTACTTCATGGGTTTATCAATTGGGATCCCAACGGTACCTCCAGTTGAGCGAGATCTTAAACGCAGCTGGTTATCACTTCTTCTATTTGAATTTATTTTTTTTAACCAAATATTTAATAACTCACCGCCAGCGATGGCCTTGGCCACTGAAGGGTCAGTTTTACTTTTAAGGTTCTTTAAGTTTGATCGCTCTAAATGTCTTTGCCAGAGCTCTTGGGACTCTTGGAAGCTAAGCTCGAGGGGCAAGTGGTCTTCGTGGGTGTGGGCCAGAGTGGGTAAAAGCAGGCTTAAGATGAGAAAAAACTTCAAGTGACGCTCCGAGTATAATTCGATTGGGAAGACGCCAACAATAGGCTCCAACCGGGTTTTTTTCAAGGAATTTGAAATGTTTTCGGGGAGGGAGAAAGTCTGACCCTCGATTCCGAGGGTCTGCAGAGAACTCTATCCCGTGTGTGTGTACGAATGCCCTCCATATACCAAAAGGTCTATGAATTCGGCATGTTATCCTATCCTTAAAGAACTTGCTGTTCTCTTGAATTGAAAGTGTGGGCATTTTTAACAGAGCTCCCTCACTAGTTAAAGTAAAAAAATTGAATAATAACCGAGCAAAGCATACGATTTTTTTCCTTTGGAGTGTTGCACTGAGTCCTGCTAGCTTTTCCTAGGCTCAGCATTCCTTGTTTAGAATGAGTAACTCTTCTAAAATTGCCACATAACATTTTAATGAAAAGGAAATAATTATGGAGCATGTTTGGCATTCCAGTTATCAAAGCGGTGTACCTAAAGAGATCAACCCGGATGAATTTAAAAATATTCCGGAAGTTCTAAATATGAGTTTTAAAAACTATGCACAGAAACCAGCGTTTCATTGCATGGGTAAAACTTTTACTTATGAGGAACTAGAAATTCTTTCTAGAAAATTTGCTTCTTATCTCCAAAATAATTTAGGGCTTCAAAAAGGTGATCGTGTCGCCTTGATGATGCCTAATATTTTACAATATCCTATTGCGCTTTTTGGAACCCTACGAGCTGGAATGGTTGCGGTGAATGTGAATCCACTTTATACGGCAAGGGAACTTGAGCATCAGTTAAATGATTCAGATGCTAAGGCTATTGTGATTTTTGATGGTTCTTGTGCAACTCTTCAAGAGGTGCTTCACAATACGAAAGTAAAGCATGTCCTTACAACACGTATTGGTGACTTCTTAGGTTTTCCAAAGTCTGCTATCGTAAACTTTGTTATTAAGAATGTTAAAAAGATCGTACCAGCTTGGAGTATTCCAAATTCAAAATGCTTTAAAGCAGAACTATTTAATGCCAATGAAGCCAACTTTAAGGAACCTGAAATTCTAGGAAGTGATACGGCCTTTTTACAATATACTGGTGGTACAACTGGTGTTTCAAAGGGAGCTGAGCTTACCAATAGAAATATCTGTGCCAACTTATTGCAGGCCAGAGCTTGGGTTCAAGATAAACTCGTTCCTGGCGAAGAGATCATCATGACTCCTCTTCCGCTTTATCATATCTTCTCACTTACAGCGAACTGCTTTATGTTTTCTACTCTTGGAGCTTGTAATGTTTTAATTACTAACCCAAGAGACTTAGATGGATTTGTTAAGGAGATGAAAAAATGGAAGTTCACTGCCTTCACTGGTGTGAACACTCTTTTTAATGGGCTTCTTAATCATCCTGAATTTAAGAATGTAGACTTTTCAGGTTTAAGATTAACTCTTGGTGGTGGTATGGCCGTGCAAAAATCGGTGGCTGATCATTGGAAAAAAGTAACAGGGGTAACTCTTATTGAAGCTTACGGGCTAACTGAAACTTCACCCGCAGCTTCCATTAACCCACTCGATATGAAAGAGCATAATGGAATGATTGGACTTCCTATCTCATCAACCGAGCTTGCGATTAAGGATGACGACGGAAATAACCTTTCTCAAGGTGAAGAAGGTGAGATTTGTATTAAAGGACCGCAGGTAATGCGCGGATATTGGAACCGTCCTGAGGAAACCGCCAAGGTTATGACTGATGATGGTTACTTTAGAACTGGTGATATCGGGATCATGGATGAAAAAGGATATTTTAAGATTGTTGATCGTAAGAAGGATATGATTCTTGTTTCTGGATTCAATGTTTATCCCAATGAAATCGAAGAAGTTGTCTGTACTCACCCTAAGGTTTTTGAGTCTGCCGCTGTTGGTGTTAAGGATGAAAGCTCTGGGGAATTAGTTAAAATCTTTGTTGTTAAAAAAGATGATTCTTTAACGGAAGATGAACTTAAGGCCTACTGTAAAGAAAATCTTACGGCCTATAAAGTTCCTAAGTTTTATGAGTTTAGATCTGACCTTCCAAAATCAAATGTTGGTAAGATTTTAAGAAAAGAATTAAGAGAATAAATAATGAAAAAGTTTAAAGGGGCCTTTTGGCCCCTTTTTCTTGTCCTTTCGACGCTCGTATCCTGTGGAACAATCAAATCCAAAAAAAATATAATTTTTGCCGACTCAAGTCCAAGAGGCCTTGAAGTTGAGAATGAAAAAGGCGAAAAGCTTGGTGTAACTCCTTTCTTCTTCCAAGTTAGACCTGGAGATAAGAGGCAGTTTAAATTCTTAAAAGACGGAAAAGAATTATCGAACCAGGACTATCGTTGCCGATGGGACTGGGGGGGAAGTATTGTTCCAAATATTTTATGGTCACCATTTTTCCCCATCGGTACGGCTCTTACAACAGCTTTTCTGTTTGCAGATTCAACGACTAAAGGACTTTATGTTTGTAAGGGGTCAGTCTTTTTAAGCTCAAAAGTGGTTGAAGGTAGAGGTGAAAGAAAAAAAGTAATTATTGGTATGCCTATCGCCATTGGGCGAAGTGACTTAGCTGAAAAAGCAATTGATTTTTGGAGAAAGAATATCTTCGAAAAAAATAGGAGCGCGGAAGTTTTTCTTTGGGATGAAGCTGTTGAAAATGAGTTTATTTATAGGGGAGTTGATCTCTACGCGAATACCAAACCTGATAAAATAAAAAAAAGATTTATGAATCAGATTGCTCATAAATTTCGAGGAACCCATTTCATCCACTTCGATTTAAAAGAAGATAAAGAACATTTTATCATTACGCCAATGCTTTATGATGCCTTTACCTTAAGAGGGGTCAAGGCTGATTTTTTAAAAACATTTAGAATGAAAAAAGAGAAAGTTACGGCCAAGAATTATTGGAAAAGGATTCTTCGGAATATCGATTTTTTTCCAAACGCTCTAACACTTTCCTATCACGGAAAACCTAAGGAATCGAGATTAGTTCCCTTAGATGCAACTCGAAATGGTGAGTTTCCTACAGACACTCACCCCGATGCATTTCCAAAGTTTTTAACTCTTTTTGGAGTAGAAACTGTAAGACACCCTCAACTTTTTTCTACCTGGGACTGGGGAGGATTTTTATCTCCTAGTTTTGGAGCCAGTTCCTGGCGTTCGAGCTATTTACTAAGTGGAAGACAATATAATTTTGATTTTGAATCATATAATTTTGGTTACAATGCTTCTCTCACTGGCTTCTCTCCCCTAGGTCAGCTAAGTGCAGGTATTGGCTTTGTAGGGTCTCTTTTTCAAATGTCAGATAGCCAAGGTTTTAAAACTTCCAAGCTTGGAATTATGACAAGAATTTTTGTGAGTTATTCAAAATTCTTTAACGACCGTATTTATTTTACGGGTGGTTTTAAAACCTATAAACCTTCAAAAAGCATAACGGGACAGGCCCAGTACACACTTGATAGCTGGAGCGAGACCTATGTAGGACTTGGTTACTATTTTCCAGAGGTTAAGTCTTTGGCCCGAAAACTCATAGGTCTATAACACTGACTAATTTTTAGACAATTTCTTATAAAAAAGCCTTGTGATTTTGGGCTCTTAGACGCCTTTTTCTGGCAACCAATTTGCACTTCTATAAAGAATATAAACTTTAAGGAGAGTGAGCCGTGAAAAAGGCCCTAGCGATTTTTATCATCTATTTTTCCTGCTTTCAGATGGCGTTTGGAGAGACGTTATCAAAAGTTTCAAGCAGAGTTCCTGCAAATGACTTTGGTCATGAGATTGAACTTGAAGACTTGAATAAGAAAATGCAGGAGTTCTCTGACCAGATCAACGGAAAGGACTTAAAGTCTGACTGCGATACTGAAGCTGCTGATGCTCTAGAGCAGGCCGTTCAGGAAGAAAAAGCTCAGGCCTCTCTTGAAAGACAGAGTCAGATTGAAGAAGTAGAAGCTGCTGTAGCTGAAGGCGGTCTTAGCGAGGAAGTGGCTGAAGCTGTTGTAGAGGAGCTAGATGATAGTGGCGCTTTAAAAACTGAAATAGATGAAGAAGCTCTTCAAGATGAGTGGCAAAAATACTTAACGACTTTAAAAACAAATGCCTGTGGACAATATATCTATACTTGGGATCCTGAGAAACCAGCAGAAGAAGTAAAGGAATGTGAGCCAAAACGTCAAAAAGGCATGATCGAACTTATCGCTGAAAAGACTATTCAAGATGAAGTAGACGAAAAACCACTTTCTCTTATGAAGAGAAATGATCCAAAAATTAGAAAGCTTCACAAAGATGCTGAGTACATGCAGGAAGAAGTTCGTAAGTACTTAGTTGATTCAAAAGTAAAATTAGAAGAAAGACAAAAATTACTTCTTAACTATATTGATCAAGTGGCCCTTAGTTTTAGAGACCTCATTGTTATCCGTAGAGCCTATGTAAAAGAGGAGTATGACGGGATTCATTTTTATGAATCGCTACTTCCTGATTTTCCTCAAGAAATCTATGCTGGAAGCCAGGAAATGATGGATAAGCTTAATATGGGGATCGATCCATCGAACAGACCTTTTCACTTAAAAGTTGAGGAAAGAAAATGGGGTAGAGCAAGACTTCGCTTTAGAAGGAACGAGGTTATTAGTCGTGACATCATGACTTTAATGAAGGCCCCAACCACGAAAAACTATGTTCGCTCATTGAAGTGGATGACTCTACATATGATGTTTTCCCAAATTTTTATTTACGACACGATGATTGGATCACAAAAACCAATCTCTGTTCCTAAAAGTTGTCAAAACCACCTTAATGGAGATTTTCCAGAGCAATTCAATTTTGAATTTGTAGAAGGACAGGGCGATCAATTTGTCGACAATCTACTCGCAAGTCACGGACTTATTTTTAGTAACGATAATTATCAATTTCTTGAATACTATATGGATAGTGTTGATAAAGACCCTACTAAAGATGGCTACTCTGGACTAATGCCTTTTGAGCAATATAAGTACGCTAAGATGGCCCTAGATGAAGATAATAAGATTAGACCAGATTTAGATGATGTTACTCATTTTGATACGGCCTTTGGTATTGGAATGTCTAAGGCCATGTCGGTTTTTAAGAAAGGGACTTTTACTTGGTTAGGATTAAAAGATGAGAAAAAGTATACTTATAAAGGTGTAGAGCTTTTCGAGAAGATCGCGGCTAAACCAACTCAAATGGATGTATACGAAGTTAAAGATGAAGATGGTGAACTGGTCGAAATCAATTTTGAAAGACAAAATTTATCTGTATTTTTAGCAGAGTTAATGGAAAGAAGAAATGTAACTCATTATGAGGATCTTATTTCTGACGCCATGAAAAATAAGCTTGAAAATACTCAAGTTAAAATCGATATGCCTTCCCTTTATGGCTCTTCCGTTTGGAGAGCATGGGCCTTAAGAAGTTTAGGAGACTGGGCCATCGAAGCTAATGCAAGAAATATCAAAGCTAACTCTGTAGAAGGAAAAGCCGTTTGTTCTATCGTTGATTACTCTGGAGGAAGTTATTCAGGAAGCTTCAAAGAGAATGCTTGTGATGAAAAAACTTTTAAGTCTAAATTAGATCGTCTTGTAAAAACACTTGGGCCTTATTCTGTAATAGATACTCATATTCCCCTAAGAAGACTTCAAGAAGATAAGATTGTTGAAATCTACCCAGAGCTTCAAAAAATTTGGAGAAAATTAAGAGATAATACTTCAAAGCTTACTGTGGCTAAACCAAATGAGTACAACTTTTTAATGAATCAAATGGCGGCCTTGAATCCTTGGGCAAGAGTGCGATTAAGTTACTTATTGGCCATGGAAGAATTAAAGAATTTTAAAAGTGGTTATGAGCCAAAGTACACGACTACCTCAAGAGGAAGAAAAGTATACGATTACTCACAAAACCAGTGTTTCTTTAGAAATATAAACTCTATCTCATCAAAAATGGCTGAAGCCGCAAAAGAGATGGGAATTCATCGTCCACTAACTCCAAATTATGCCAATAAAATCTTAGATGAAGATGAGAAGAAATATGTTTGGCAAGATTACCTAGACTCGGCTAATGATGCGAACTCACAGCTTTTTAAAGTAGAGTCTAATAAAGATAAGTCCTACTATGACGTATTAGAGAAGATTAGTTACCAAACTTTCTTAACGAAAGACGAAGTTGAAAGCTTTACCCAAAGTGAACTACCTTTTGGGGCAAGTAGACAACTTAAGTTAGAGCTTAGTCGTGTTTACGAATCTGAAGAAGCGAAAGTAGGAGATTTCTTTAAAGGCCTTTATGATATGAAAGGAAATCCTGAAGAGCAAGCGGAGATCTTCCAGGCTTTTTCTGAAGATAATGGAATCGATAATGAATTTATCGCCAAGCTAAACTTTCTTGCCCTAGATAATAGCTACAAGAGACCTATCTATAAAGAGATGATCAAGGAAGCCGCCGTTAAAAGAAAGAATGCTGTTCAAGCGAACTTAGATGAATTCTGTACTCTTGAAGATGATGACCATGCTAGAAGAAAAACGCTTTTTTATATGACTTCAAAGCATCAAAATCAGCTGAATCAAATGGCCGGACTGCCAGCCGTACCAGAAAATGTTCTAGATGAAATTAACTCAATGTCACCGGCAGAATGGGTTGACCTAAAGCTTGGACTTGGTGCTGGTTTACTTGGTGTTGCAGCTATTCTAATTGGCGGTCTTTGTACTGGATTAACTGGAGGACTATGTGCCCCACTTGGTGTTGGGATCATGGCCATGGGAGCAACTGCTCTTGGAATGCAAGTGAATCTTGTAAGCAGAGAATTTGATAGAAAGAAAGAAGCTGATGTTTATGAGGCAAAGGTTAAAAACTTTGAAAGGTTAGGTTATTCCACTACAGGCTCCAGCGACAATGTAAGTCGAGGATGGTTTTGGACCATATTTGAGACGATTTGTATTATTCCTCTGATTGGAGTTGTGGCACGTACGACTAAGGTCGGAAGTAAAATGGCCTATGTGACTTCTAAAACCTTTTTAAGAAATATTGGAAGAACTGGTTTTAAGAATGCTTGGAAGACAGCGGGTAAGGGCGGTCAATTAGCTAGGCAGGCCGTAGATGTAAGCTACGCAAGATTTGTTCTAGGGTTTGACGATATTTCAAAAGAGCTATCAAGACTTGGAAGCAGTTCAACTGAAGCAATGCGAGTTATTGATGAGTTTGGAGCTAAGCTTTTAAATAGCGGAGTCTCAAAAGCAAAAGTTGCTGATGCCATTGCTGATTTAAGAAAGCTTCACTACTTAAGAAACTCTGGAAAGATTACTTCAGCTGCTTTTAGTAAAGGATTTGGAAAGATTGTTTATGGATTAAGAGCAGTAATTAAAGGAACGGGAAAAGAGGCTATCGAGTATACTTCTAAAGTTGTTGTCAAAGAGAGTACTAAGAAGATTAACCGCCAAACAGCTGAAGTTGTGGCCAGATACTGGGGTAATAACCCTAAGGCTTTAAAGTATCTAATGAGTACTTACTCAAAGAAACTTGATAAAGCAGCAAAATTTATGAAGCTTTTAGATGATACAAAACCTTTTAAAATTAAAGATATTCCACTTCTAGGAAAGATTCCTCTCTTGAATAAGATCTCACTTATTCACTTGGGTCCAACTAAGTTTGGAAAAGTACCACTACTTGGTCCAGCATGGAACGCTATTAAAAAGATGCGATATGAGCACTTAGCTAAATATGCCACTAAGATAAAGAACCTTGAAAAAGGTTTAGCAGGAATTGCTAAAAATGGTGGACGCTTAGATAATTTTATCTACGCCAATATTGAAGACTTAACTGATGTCTTTATGAAGATACCTATGAGAAGAAGGGAAATTCCTTATATCTTTCTTCTTCAAGGTGGACCACATGTTGGTGGAATTATGAAAGGTGCTAGAATTCCTATCATCTATGGCTTTTCAGATGGAATTATGATGAGAAAGTTCTTTAATGCTAGGGGACGTCTGGTTTATGAATCTATGAAGGCTCAGGCAAGGACAACTCTTGGTATTAGTAAGAACGTGGCAGCTGAAACAACTTTTGGGGCTTTTGCTCACTTTCAGCAGGCCGTAGCAAATGCTGCAGAGGATATTGGACAAGAAAAAGGTACTCAGCTTATTAAGAGATATGGTGATCTTGAAGAAAAAATTGCAGAGAAGTTTGCCAAAAGGCTTGCGAGCTCAGGAAAAGAAGCAAAATTTAAAATGCAGGGAGAAACAATTATTTTAACTCCTGAAAATTTTAAAAAGGTTCTATTCCATCCTGAGACCCTTGGAGAAAAAGCAGTAGCTGAGTCGATTTGGTCATCTCTTGATGTAGACGACGTATTTGACATGAAAGAGATGGGCGACCTTGCTCATAGAGTTATGAAAGAGCTTTCAGACTATAAAGGAATGGATGATTTTGATGACTTCCTTAAGGCCTTGAAGATTCTCGTGATCCATAGAGACCCAGGTGTTGTCGAAATAATGTAAAAAAAAGCCGCTTTAAAAGCGGCTTTTCTTATTTATGTTTAGACTTTGTTTTATTTAAAGAAACAGTTTTTTCTCTTCAATGCTGAAAGCTGCTCTCTAAGTACTGGATCATCTCCAGCAACTCTTTCAAGGTACTCGTAGAACGCTTTCTTCGCTGAGCCATCACTTCCGTCAGACTTTTCTCCAACTTCTTTTAACATCTTTGTCCAGCTATCCATGACTTCGTCACTCATGTCTTCAGAAAATAACTTCCAAAGTTTATGAGGATTCTCTCTTGATAGAAGAGTTGTATCTCCTGAGCTATCCTTTGATACTTTTACAATGGCGTCTGCCAGCTCTTTTTGCTTTTTACTTCCGTACTTTCTAAGCCCTAAGAAAAGCCCAAGAGCTCTTTCTTCTTCAGGACTAACTAAATTTGTTCTAGCAGCTGTTCTTGAATAATCTCCAAGTCCACCTTTAGACATTTCTTTACTAATAAAAGTTGTAAGCTGTCTTGGCTCTCTTGGTAGAACTTGAGTAAGAACTCTTTTAGAGGACTTATCGTTAAGTACTTCTAGAGTAAACTTAAACCCATGCTTTGAAAGGGCCTCACTTACACACTCAGCGCAGGCTAAGACCGTTGAACCTCTTTTTCCAAATCTATTTGAAAGGTAGATAAGATTATTAACTGCAGTTACAAGATCGTCCTTAGTTACTTTTTCAGCGGGTGTATCTAGAAGTTCCATTAGCTGCTTCTTGTATACATTATCAACATCTGAACCTACGATACTTGTAATGATTTTTCTAAGTTCACTGGCCGCTGGTTTTTTATTGCTATAGCTAATACTTAGAATTGATTGGCTGACGTATTCAGAAACTTTTTTGGCCGGGGCACCTTTGATTCCTCTTTTTCCAAGAAGCTCAAGTACTCCAGTATCATTAACCAACATTTCAATAAGTTTTCCACCGGCTGCATTAGCACTTAGGCTAAGGCAAAATGCCGTTGCTAAAATAACAAATCCTTTTAAAAGACGTGTATTTTTCATCCTAGATTCCTCTCTATCTTGGCCGAATTGCATAGGCCTTTATTTTTTCTCTCCTTCTTTTCGGTAAAAGGACCGACGAGCTTTAAGGGATATTTCACCTTTATATGGAGAAGTTTTGCTCAAGGTTTTAGGGGTATTTTCCGATAAAAAGCTACAGTTTTTATGTGGTATTGAGAGGCAACATATTGAAATTTAAAGAACTATCTAAAATATTAGCGGTTTTTCTGCTATTTGTAGGTGAGATTGCCCTCGCTTCAGGTGGTTCTGTTTTATCTGAGCTCAAAGAGGGTCGGAATAACTTTACTCTCGAATACAATGTGACCTCTAGAGAGGTTAGGCTTACTCATAAAAGCGGCTGGGAAAAATCTCCAAGATATAAAAGAAGTTTTAGCGTGAATACGGATGCGGAAGTGGCCGTTGCTATTGAGTCCATTGAAACCTACTTAAACTCTGTTGAAGTTCCTGCCCATGTAATACCTGAGTTTGTTCAAAAACTTGAGGAATTACAATATCTCAATATGTCTCAATGCCAAGTTATACATTTTCATTCATTAACTCCTGGTGGGAAATCCAACTTTGGTCAACTCTTAAGTGAAGTGGAAAGAATTAATGCTTTAGAAAGAATGGGACCCGAGTCTTTTAGATCAGTTCCTTTATTTGATATCTCCATGGAAGCAGAAGGGGAATTCCAAGTTAGAGGTGTTCTTAATAAAGACAGCGATATTATAAAGCTAAGTATTGTTCGAAAGGATGGTCCGGTTAAAGATTATAAAATCGAAAAAGAAGGGGATGAGTACCGTTTCTTTACTCCAAAGGGTGAAGTTCTATTTATTTTAAGACCTGACCTCAACGGTTCCGAACCTGGAAAGGTTTTATTGTTAACCCCTAGGTCGACCGGAGTTCAAAATGTGAGTCTTTCTTTTTTCTCGCTTAAAAAAGAGAAACAAAAATGGAAGGTGAACATTTTTAGCACAAAGCCTCAAATGGATTCGGGTCTAGACTCAGTGCCACTTTTACGATTTGATGTTGCTCATGAAGCTGTATTGAAAGTTAACGGAACGGATAAGTACTTTAAGGCCTTGGATGAAGAGGAGCTTGAAGGACTTCTTGAACAAGAAGATTTTCAAGAAAAGAATAGAGATCATCTTTCTGAGCTGGCGAAAAAAGAATTTGCGAGATGTATGTTAAATCGAATCCAAGAGGGGTTAAGAGGTGACGTAGAAGCGGAAAGAGAACTTTGTCTCTTAGTGGCAGAGATCGAATTAAGTCATGAAAATATTAAAAAGATAGCAGCGATCAAATTAGAAGAGGTCATAGATGATAAGGTTATACTAAATCAGGGAATAAAGAATATTTCCGATGAATTTAGGCATTGCCTTGGCACTGAAAAAGGATTTGAGCAAAGAAGAGATTATCTCTCGTTTAATTATGCTTATCTAAAAGAAAATTTAAAATCGTCAAAGGATGTTCTTGGTCGTTGTGAGAAAACACTATCCTCATCTATTGTTAAGATGATCTTGTCAGAGGAAATAAGAACTGATGGAGATATCGCAGATATTATTCCTGAAGGAGAAGTCTTTGAGCGTTTTCTAAAAGAAGTTCTCGAAGAAGGCTATGAATCTTGCTTAGAGGTAAGAGAAGAAAAATATGATGAATGTGGAAAATTTGCCTCGCTCTATAAAGACACACTTGTTTTCTCTGCTGATATAAGTCACAGGTACTGGCAAAAGAATGAGAGATCAAAAGAAAACTTGGCTAAACATGGAAAACTAATCTCTAGCTATAAAAGCTGCGTTAATAAAATTCATAATGACTTAGTAAAAAATCAAGACTTTCAATTAGTTGAAGCAAACGAGAATCAAAAGAATTGCGCGGCTGAAGTTCTTTTAGGACTCGGTGTTAAGAGTAATGATTTTAGCTTTAGGAAAATCATTAAAGAGATTGAGTATTTTAAAGGGAAAGAATTTGAGATAAACGCAGAATTAGAAAAGAAAGCTAACGAAACTTATGAAGAATGTTTTTCAGAAGTGGTTAAAGAAATCGGAAGTTCTTTAGAGCAATATGATTCGTCTAAGTACGCTTGCGCTCTAAGCGCTGCTAAGGAAATTATCCCGGAACTCTATAGTAAGATTCTCTTAGAGGATTTTGAAGATTATGTATGGAGTGAAGAGCAAAAAGAAAGTTTAAAGAAATATACGGAAAGATTAATCAAAAGAAGAATATCAGATTTAGAGAGTCCTAAAAATATAAGTGAAGCATTGGAAAAAGAAGTACCCACTGTCTTATCTAAAGCATTAAATGGCGTTGTTGATCTTATAATGATTGGAAACTTTTCAGACGAAGATAATTACCTCTTTAATAGCGAAGCGCAAAAAGCACTTGAGAAAAAGCTTTTTTACTTGATTGGTGGAAATTCCAATAAACCTCTCTCTTATGAAATGAAGTTATTTGTTAAAAAAGAATTTGATAAGAATGGATTACGTGGTGCCAAGCTAGGATCAAATGCATTCCTTCAAAACTTTGTAAAAGAGGCTATGCCCTTTATCGCCATTAAAGACATTGGAGATGATGTCTTTATTAAGCAAGACAGAGAAACAATGGCAGGGATTGTAGATAAAGATATGCAAGCCTGTCTTGACCAGTTTAAGCCCGATAGCGAAGTCTCCTTTGAGTCAGTCTATAAATACTGTGAAAAGAAACGTTATGGTTTAACAAAATTTCTCTTGGCCAAAAGAGAGTTTGAAACTCAAGTGTCACATCACTTTACTCTCTCTTCAGATGCAGGGAATAGAGCGTTAACCCCTGTACATTATATGAAAGAATGTATCGACGACTTAGATAAAAAGAAAATGGAAGTTGGGGACTATGAAAAATATGTTCAGACATGTGTTGATTTAACTAAAATCAAAATCAGCTCACGCATTGATCGTGAAAGAGTAAAAAAGTTTAAACCTTATATGAGATCCCACGACGGTGGTTCTGAACGATACTCTGGGATGACCTCAGCCTATTGTCACTCGATTTTATTTGTTCAAATGACAAGTGAGCTAGGTGATAAAGAACTTGGACGCAAAATTCATGACTCAAAAAATAAAGTAGTGGCTTCAATGTTATCAGAAGGGGACGCTATTTATGATGAAGAGCTAATGTCCGCTATGGTTAAGTCTGGCAAGCTTGATTCTGAGTGGTTTGATACAAAGCTTAAAAAATGCCGAGATGGAACACATACTTTTTTAATGTCAGGACTTAAGAATTATCTAGTTAAAATGATTCCTGCCTCTTCTTACTCGAGTACTAATCGAGTTGGACAATCAAATAAAGAAGTTCTCGAATCATTTCTAGATGCAGAGCTGTTAGAGCTTGTTTTACAGCTAAAAGTTCAAGTTGGAGATAAGGGCGGTGAGCTTAATTCTGCGGAAGATGATCCGGCTCAAAAAGTTGTGACTTCAACTTTAACTTTAGAAGCTCTTTCAAACTTTATGAAAATCCTAGGAGGTTATATTTCCGATGGATTTATTTACGATAAAGATAAGATGAAAACCGAACTTGTTATCTTTAGGGAAGAGCTAAAAACAGCTCTTAAATGGGTTAATAACCAGCAAAGACCAATTCGTATCGCGGAGCTTGGAGACTTTTTTACAGAAAGTACTTTTGCTGACCATCTTGCCCAGGCCACGATCAGTGAAATGGTGAGAGATAACTTCAATGATTTCTTAAGAGATATGGAGCAAAATGAACTTAGAGCCTCAAGACAAGGATCGGGTCATTCACAAAAAGATATCAAAGCAAAATTTGTTAAGCTTAGGGCCCATACTAGGAAGATGACTGAGTATTATGACTTTAGGCATATTATAAGGCCAAAGTCCCAAAAGGGTGGAAAGCTACTGACTCTTATCAAGGAGAACAACTTACTTCCAAGGCTTCTTGGAGATGAGGTTAGTACTTATACAAAAGAGAAGATTAATTCAGATGTGGCCAATATGATTCTTGGAGATAATACGGAAGGTGGCTTCGCCGAACTCTTTGTTAGAGAAGTGGCCCAACTGGAACTTTCTAAGAAGAAGGCCTCTCATTGGGGTATCACTAGATTCCTATTTTATGATACTGGGGATTTTGATTGGGGCACCCTAAGAAAGACAAAAGCTGGTAAGAAGGCCATTGATTATTATGGTAGGAATATCCTACTTCCAAAAATGCTCGGGAAGGATCTTAGTGCTTATGAAGAGAAGCTGAAGATGAATCGCTTCCGCGAGATTCTAGATGACGCAATTAGCGAAAACGACTAGATTTCAAACATTATATTTCTCTGTTTTCCTTTATATTCAGCCGGTTGACGCGGCACGTAGGTTTTGAAAATACCTTAGTGATTAGGTAGGCTTTAGGTCTTGAATGGGGGAAACTTGAGATATCTATCGGCTTATATATTGCTTAGCGTAGCTATGGTAAATCTAGCGTTTGCCAGTAAGTCTCCCTCCGCCGATCGGGCCGGAATAGCTAAATACAAAAGACAATGCCAAGAAGTTAAGAAGTATGTGATCAAAAGTCGCTTCAAGCTCGATTGTTATAATAACTATCATCACTATAATGCCAATGCCTGGAAGTCCTATAGCAAAGCATCGGCCAAGAAGTCTGGGACTGTAAAGATTGCTAGCTATAATATGCTTCATCCCGGTTCTCAGCGCTCAATTTTTAAAGACCTAAAGCTTTTAGCAAAAGTTATTAATAAATGGGATGTATTGGTTGGACTAGAATTGCTGCCAATTGTGGGAAGAGACTTAGAGAATAATAAAAGGGTTCTTAAATACCTTGGAAGCAGCAAGGGGAAATCTGCAGCCTCACTTTACCGTGCTCCTGGATATGTGAATATTTTAAATGAGTTAAGAAAGCTTGATAAGTCTTGGGCCTTAATTTTGTCACCAAGAGGTGATGCTGCTAAATCGGGACAAGTAGATGAGCATGTAGGATTCTTTTATCGGGCCAAAAAAGTTAAACCGATTATTAATGAGCATTGTAATGAATATAAAACAAGTGGTTCTGGTACGGCCTTTGCCTGTTTTCCTAACTTTAGAAAAGCTTTTATGGGAAGAGAGACGACTCATGTTTTTTCTAGAAGACCCTTCTTAGCTTCTTTTGAATCCGGAAATTTTACTTTCTCACTTCTAGGTAGTCATACAATTTTTGGTTCACCAAAAGATAAAGCTACGATGAGAAAAATCTTAAAATCGGCTTTTAATGTTTCGACTTATACAAACCTTGGAACAGGGGTTACTAAAGAAACTTATGCTCGTTTTGCTGAAGCAGCTGTAACTTTAGAGTTTATGGAGAACTTAAGATATTACTATAAAGAGCAGGACATTATTTTTGCAGCGGATTTTAATTTGACTCCGAAAGTTAAGTTTTGGAATGAAATCTTAGAGAATTTCCCTGGTGGAAAACTTTATCAAAATGAAGCCTCAACCGTGACCCTCCTAAGAAGTGATAAGGGGCGTTTAACAAAAGGACTTAGCTCTTCTTACGACCATTTTGTCTTAGATCCATCTGAAACTAAGGAATGTATCGGTAAAAGTGGAAAGGCAAGAGTTGGAAGATTTAATACCTACACTGGGAATACTTGGAAGTATATTGAATCAAATTATATCATTCGAAAAAAGAATACTATGTCTCAAAGCTCTACAGCTAAGACTAAGAAAACCAAAAGAATTTCAGAGTTTAAAAGATATTTAAAAAGTCTTAAAACGATTAAGAATGGAAAGATTCAGTGGGATGATTATCAGTATGAAGCGAGGGTTAAGGCCTACGAAAGCCGCCTATTCTCTTCTCAGCTTAAAAATGCTACCTACTACAAGGTACAGCAAGAACTCTTAAGTGATCATATGCCTATAACGATTTACTGCTCAACTAAATAAAAGAGCTTAATAAACTTCAATCTCGCCTATTCGCTCTCCCTTAACATTATATCTAACAAGAGCAGTTATTTTATCTGTTGTATCACGGTACTGAAGTCTACTTTTTTCTAAGAAACCAATAAGCTTTGATTCGGCTACAATTAAATAATAAGTTGTTTTAAGATAGTCGTAGTAACCATCGCCAAGCTCCGAAGAAAGGTCGGTGGCTTTGATATTTTCTCTAACTTCTTTAGGAAGCTTGTTGAATCTGGCCTTAGAGATATATTTTACATTTCTATGTCCAGGTCTTGCTTCAAGAATTCTATAATCGACTTTAGATTTGCAGTCTGTGACAGAAACAACTTTCCAGCTGGCCTCTTTTACAGTGATTTCTCCAGTGAAGTCGACCACCATTGTTTTGAATTGTTTTCTTAATTTAGAGCGACACTGAAGAGCGCCGACGACAACTCTTAGGCGCATCAGCGTGATAATTTCTTTGCCTTCAAAATCGGTAATGTATTTTTCAACAACTCTAAACTTTCCTCGGTTTATACATTGTTGGGTATCAATAATAATTGGAGTTTGATTCGCCAGAACAAGTTCCGAGCAAACCTCTGCAATTGGATCAGAAGTTTTTAATCTAGAATTGGCATTAACCCATTCACCGGCAAAGGCCGAAGAAAGCCAGATAAGGCCTAGAAGTCCTAAGGACAACTTCATTTCAATCTCCCTGATTGTGTGATGCGCATTTCTACCAAATGGGTGATTCCACTACAAGAGGATTGCGTCAATCAGTGGTTTAGAAGCTGATTTTTATCAAAAAAGGCTAAATCTCCTTGAGAAAAAGCCGATAGTATGTATTATATAACTAAAGTTTGACATATCAAACAGGGGGCAATATGGTAGTACGCAATTGTAAATCTCTCTTAAAAGAGATTCACGACCTAGAAGAAAAGATGGAAGTTTTGACTCGGCTGCACCCCGATCTAGACCCTGAAGTTCTTTTAAAGCTTATTTTAAAAAAGATGGGATAGGGGTCTATTTCTTATTTAAAGGAAACTCCTTTTTCAGACAATTTCAGCAATAGAAATGTGTCCTTATCCCATTTTCTCGCCAATTTTGATTCCATAGAGTCAGGAACCTTAGACCTTGATAAAAGTTTATCCAAAAGCCCTGGCTCCAAAATAATCGCATCTTTCTTAAACTCTTTAGGAACCAAGCTGAGCTTATCTACCCAATTAACTTCGAGGGCATTGATTTTTTTTAAGGTCTCTTCTTTAAAGTTATCTTTGTTTCCTACGATATAGACCTTTGGAGAGGGGCTTTTAGAAAAGCTTTCGCCCATTCTTTCAATTCTGTCTTTCATAACGGCAGGATGGTTCAAAAGTAACGGAAGTGTTTTAGTTTCCGCAAACGCACGCTGTTCTCTTTTAAAATATTTTTGAAACTTCTCAGAGGCCCTTATGGATTTGATTAAAAATTTTTGTTTCTCTTGCCGTTTCTCTTCATCCCTAACATGACCATAGTGATGAATATACACGTCGCTTTCATAGACCTTGCTAAAGCCAGAGAAGCCCTGTGCATCGCCATGGTTAAGAACTTTGGAATTTAATTTAACCGCTCTTATTTCTACTGGGTACCAGCGCTTATTTATGGCGATGGAATAATGGCTTTGCCAAAAATGAAAATAGCGAAAGCTAATGGCGTCGCATCCCTGTGCATCGGCCTTTTTGATATCCTCTCTTAACTTTTCGTAGGAGTTTTCATGAATAACTTCGTCTGACTGAAGATAGATTCCCCATGCGGATTCTTCATGGCCGTGGTCTTCCCTAAGTTTTTCAAGAGCGATATTAGTTTGCTCAGAAAAAATAAGTCCACCTTGCCCCATTCTAGACATATCCCAGACTGTATCAATAATTTTAATAGTTGGAAGCTTTTCTAAAATAGCTTTGGTCCCATCGTCATTTTGTCCTAGGGCGATATAAATTTCTTCAGCTACTCCCGCCAAAGAGGTGAAAGCCTCAACAAAAGGATAGTCGAATCGCACCCCATCTTTAAGAAATGAAAAACCGTATATTTTAGTCATGCGCTATCATTTTAAATGATTTCTTTCCCTTCTACTACCGAGAGATGTTAAAATAATCTTATGTCTGAAGAATACCAAGAAGTTCCTTTAAAGATGATTGATCCGGAGAGTGATCTGCCGGCGGATCTCTTTCTATACATCAATGATAAATATATCCAGTATTTACATGCAGGGGATTCAATTCATATTGATAAGTATGATCTGTTTTTAAATAAAAATGTGAAGAGTGTTTATGTAAAAGATGAAGACTATGACCGAGTCATGGATTGGTGTTTAACTGTTAGGCAGACTTTTAGAGAAGAACTAATTGAAGAGGCCGGTGAGGATGCCAAAGAGATTATTGAAGAGGCCTTTGAATTAGAGGAAGAGCTTTATGATGTTTTCTCGGATCAAGTTCTTACACAGGAAAGAGTAGAAAAACTAAGAAGTTTTGCTGATGACTTTGTCCAAAAAGCAAGTGAGCAAGAAAACTTTAAAAAAGCTCTTTCAGCTTTATTAAAACGAAACGAAACATTAGCAGCCCATTCTTCAAATGTTGCTAATTTAGCGGTCTTTATTGGAATGATAAGCGGAATTGGAAGCAAGTACGCATTAGATAATCTTTATATGGCCTCTCTTTTACACGATTATGGGAAAGTTAAAATTCCTCCGCATATTGTTGAGAACCCAAGTGATGCCAATTATGAAAGACTAATGAATGCTCACCCAGAGGCTTCAATTAAAATCATTGAAAAATCGGATGGGGTCCCTGAACAAGTCTATAAAATGATTTTAGAGCATCATGAGTACTGGAATGGAAGCGGATATCCGCGAGGAATTCGAGAGCACGATATTTACGAATATACTCCCATCTTAAGTATTGCCAATGAAATCGATAATTTTCTTATAAAAAACAGGGCCCAACCAGATGTAAAAAGATGGGAAAAGGCTATTAAGATGGTCGAAAACGGAAAGGGCTCAAAGTGGAATCCAGAGCTCTTTCCAAGGATAACTGACGCTCTAAAAAAAGCATTCCTACCCGGATTTGATTAAGACTTTTCTAAACCTAAACTTTCGTACATCTTTTTAATTAAATCATCTTCAATTTTAGGAACTAAGGCCTCTACTTTTTCCGTTAAAACAAGTCCTTTAGAAAAGGCATTTTCTAATCCAGATAAATCACCAGAATAAATTCCTTTTTTAAGCTCATCACTAGAAATCGATTTGAAGTGATTTAAAATTTTTGATGAAAGCTCAGGTAAAAAAGGCTCTAAAATTGATCCAAGGACCAGAGCGTAGATAGAAGAGTGGGCCAAGGTTTTTCCTGCAGCATCTTTATCTTCTTTTATTTGCGCCCAAGGAGCATTGTCTGAAAAGAAGTTATTCGCCTTTTGACCTATATTCATTACCTTCTCAATTCCTTTTTTTATGGCATAGGAATCAAGAAGCTGATTAAGCTCTTTTACATCTTCCGAAAGTTCTTTTCCATGTTCAGAGTTTGAGAAGCCATTAAAGTATTCAGCAGGCATTCCTTCTTCCCAGTTCTTTTGGGTAAACTTCAAACATCGGTTTAAAAAGTTTCCAATATTATTGGCGAGCTCATTATTAACCTTCGCTTGCATTTGATCCCAGCTAAAACTTGAGTCAGTGGTTTCTGGTAAAATCGAAAGAAGATAATATCTTAGGGCCGTTTGACCAAAGTCTTTCATGGCCTCATGAGCATCAACATAATGCCCCGTCGATTTTGAAAATTGTTTACCTTCAAGGTTTAAAAACTGATTTGCAGGAACTTGATCCGCTGGCTTCGCCTGTCCTGAAGCCATACTCATGGTTGGGAAGATAACTGCATGAAAAATAATATTATCTTTTCCAATAAAGTGAGTTAATTCAACATCTTCATTTTGCCACCAATCTTTAAGGTAGTGCTCATCTGAACCAGTTTCTTCTAGGTACTTCTTGGTGTTCGAAACATATCCAATTGGAGCGTCAAACCAAACATATAATTTTTTACCTTCCGTATTTGGTAGAGGAACATCAATTCCCCAATCAATATCTCTGGTGATTGCTCTGTCGTGAAGATTTTCTTCTGTAAGACTATTTACATAAGGATAAACGGTTTTTCTCCAAATATCTTTTTTGGTTTCGAACCACTTTCGGTACTCGTTATGATACTTAGATAAGAGGATATAATATTGAGTGACGGTAACTTCCTCAATATTTTGGCTAGAGCAAATTTTGCAAACAGTATTTGTAAGTTTAACCGGATCAATAAATTCACCGCAATTAGGACATTCGTCCCCGCGGGCATTTTCGTAATCACATTTATAACAAGTACCTTCTACAAAACGATCGGGTAGGTGATTATGACAGTCATTACAGTAAAGTTGTTGACCATCTCTTGGTTCAATAAAACCTTTTTCATGTAAATCTTTAAACCATTTTATAGTTTCTTCCGCGTGGTACTCTGCAGAAGTCTGTCCGAAGAAATCAAACTCGACTCCGTATTCTTTAAATACCTGGGCGTGATCAGCATGCCACTTATTTACATAAGATTGATAATCCTCACCTGCCTTTTTCGCATTAAGCATAATGGCCACACCGTGCTCATCACTTCCGCAGATAAAGAGAGTTTTCTCTCCTTGCAATCTTCTATGACGGTTGTAAACGTCCGAGGGAAGGTAGGCACCAACGAGATGTCCAAAATGAATAGGCCCGTTAGCATAGGGCAAGGCCGCTGTAATAAGATGACGTTTATGCTGCATATGGTTACTCCACTGAATATGCGAGTGTTTTTTTTAGCAAAGTTGCCCGAATATTGCTACAAGAAGTCCCATATGGCTTTTAACATTCCCTCAGCAACATTTCTTTCTTTTGGTCGTAAGCAATGTCTCGACACCCTTTGGAGAATAGGTCGTCAGCTTGAACAGCATTTTTCCAATGAGTCCGAGAAAACCGCGGCACTAAAATCAATTTCAACTTATTTAACAACTCTATTAGGTCACGAAGATAAGTATATTGTAGAGCAAGCAAAGGCCCTTTTAGAGATAGAGCTTTTAAGTGCAAGTGACTTACAAAGATGGTTAATGCATCTTGAGAGGGAATTAAAAATAGATTTAAAAGATTCAGACTTCCTCGTCTCAACAAAAGATACAGAGACTTCAGGGGAAAAGCTTCCAATTCACCTCGTCTTAGATAATCTTCGTAGTGCTTTTAATGTGGGGAGTTTGTTTAGAACCGCAGAGGCCCTTGGGGTGGAGCATATTCATCTTTGTGGTTATACACCAACTCCTGAAAACTCGAAGGTCGCTAAGTCGGCCCTTGGAACTGAGAACTGGACCAATTGGACTTATTGGGAAAATAGTTTGGAATGCCTTATGAGTTTAAAAGAAAAAGGGGTTTTTTCTTACGCTCTTGAAACTGAAAAAAATGCCACCGCTCTACTAGATGTAGAGCCTAAGTTTCCATGTGCCCTCGTTCTTGGAAATGAGCGCTATGGGCTTGGAGAGCCAGTCCTTCGTAAAACCGATGAGCTCGTCATAATCCCATTATCTGGAAAAAAGAATTCTCTAAATGTGGGAAGCTGCGGGGCCATTGTTTTGAATCACTTTAGTTCTAAGTATTCGTAATGCGCTCAGCGTCTTTGACGGATACGGGGTTGGTGCTATGGTTTCTTCGGGGGTTTTATGCAAAATTACATAGCTATCGATTTACCTAAAGAGAGCCTAAAGACGGCCTATCTTGAAGTGGGTGATAAAAGCTTACCTACAATACTTTTTATTCACGGCAACTCATCTTCAAAGGAAACTTTTAAAAAACAAGCTTCAAGTTTGAAGAACTCATATCATTTGATTGCTGTAGATCTACCAGGTCACGGTGGGACAGAGGCTCTAAAAAACTCAAAGTATTCTCTAAGTTTATTTAAGGAATTTCTTTTAAGTTTTATCAGGGCTTTGGATTTAGAAGTTCATACTTTAATGGGCCATTCTCTTGGTGGGCATATTTGTCTTCAGACGATGAACTCTATTTCAGCTCAAAGATTGATTTTATGGGGAACTCCCCCAATGACTAATCCTCCCGTAATGGAGAAGATGTTCGCTCCTAATCCAAGTTCTGCACTTCTCTTTAAGAATGAACTTAATGAAGAAGAACTTCAAAAACTATATGAAAGTTGCTTCTCCCAAAGGTCAAGCCAAGGTTTCTTAGAGTATTCAGAAGCCTTTAGAAAAACCGATCATGAGTTTAGAGAAGGCTTTTTTCAAGAATTTACAAAACTTCTTTATCAAGATGAATTTTTAGAGCTCGATAAATTTCCAGGTCAGGTACTCTTTATTCATGGAAAAGAGGAGAAACTAATTAATAAAGGTTACCTTGTTGAAAACTGTATTGATTTTCAAGTTGAGCTTGTAGAAGGCGCTGGTCATTTTACTCATCTTGATGCTCCTGATCTATTCAATATGGCCTGTTTAAAATTCCTATCAACAAATTCTAAAAATATTAACCTCACTATGGAGACGAGTTACTAGATGAACACTGAAAACTTAGGACTCATTTTTAAGAAACTTAGAAAGACCGCTGGTCTTTCTCAAATCGAAATGGCCAAGATCCTACAAAGAGATCAGGCCACCATTTCTAGATTAGAAAAAGGTACTCAGAGTTTAAGCCTAGAGTCTATTTTTGTCTTATCTAAATTCTTTGAAATAAAGTATGAGGATTTATTAAGTGGGCATGTGAACTATTGGGCCATTGCTAAAAAATTTGATGTTCCACTAAAGATTGAAGAAAAATACTTAGATAATAATCATTCTGTGGTTAGAGAAGTCATTCCTCTTATGAGAATGATTGTCAAAAAACAAAGTGCCGACGGATTAAAAACTTTTTTGAAAAGATTTAACTTAGAAGATTTAATCTATATGTGCCCTAGTGAGAGCATTAGCTTTCATATTTATTTTGATCTCTTGCAAAGAGCTCTTCAATCTGAGCTGATCTCAAAAGATGATATCCCAAGTCTTGTGGCAGAGACTAAATCAATGGAGTATCACGGCTCTTTTTATAAAGTTTATCAAAAACAGCCGACCCCCATAAAGATCATTAAGGCCTATTCCTATAATTCTCCTCAATATGAAGGAGCTTTTGAGCATAATATTATCGATTTCTCTGAAAGAGCAGTGACTATTGGGTTTAAGGTTCGTGACTTTGCTAAAGAAATTGATTTTGCAAAAGGAGACATGGGCTCTTTCTTAATAGATTATAAGAAAGCATACTTCTCTGAACTTCCAAGTGTTTTTGGTTTTGACCCGTTGATTGCAAAACCTGCAATCAATAAGAGTAAGTCCTTAAGTGATGAAGTCTCTATTAAGTTGATACAGTCGGCCTGATGTTTGCGGATATCGATTTAACATTACTGAATAATAATTTTGATAATCTTCTTATTAAAATGGGAGTATCCCGAAAAGATATTTATGAGCTTTGCCGGGTCAAAGGTGATTCTAAAATCACATCCTTATCAGTCCTGGATATACAAAAAATTGTTGAAACTTTGAATATCGACCTTAGAGAACTTGGTAAGAATAATGTCTGCTCTAAAATTGTGAGAAAGCAATTGCTTGGGGAAAGAGAAGAAATTAGGGAAAATCTAATTGGCAATCAAGGAACTCGGATTAAGACTATCGAGTCGGCCTTAAGTTTACTTGATCAGCAAAGCCGTAAAGAAATTCTAAGAAAGTATCAGTTAAATGAAGATGTTTTTAAAGATGGGGCAAAACTTGTTTCAGCAGAGTTTATTAAATCGGTCTTTAAAGACTTAACGAAGTTTAGTTTTGCAAAAAGCTCTGAAATTGTGGGACATGTTAATTGTAAAAACTTTTTAGGTTCAAAATTTGATAAAGAGTTAAAGCAATTCAAATCTCCCGCTGAAGCTTATTCCTATTTTATTGAATATTGCACAACCGTTGTTGAAAAAAATATGGATTATAAAATACTTTCAGCAACTCCGAATAAAATCATTTTTAAGTATGAAACTAAAGAAGAAGTTAAAGATTTCTTTAAAGTTAAACATTTTGGCAATATTAACTTTTGTCAAAATATTCAAGGCTTCTTTGAGGAGCTTGTTAAGTATCGATACACTTATCCGGCCACAGTAAGAAAACTTTCATGCGCTCATCTTGGAAGTAGCTCCTGCACTTATGAGATAATTTTCGACGGTATCGTGACCCACTGAGGCGTCACTAATTTGAATTCGTCCCTTCCAAAGAAAAAGATATTTTTTGGCCAGTTCTAGACAATAGGGAGTTAGCTCTTCACAGGCCTGAACCTCAAATCTCTCGTTAGCGTAACAAGGAAAATTAATAGGCTCAAGGGGACGCCCTTCGTGCTTTATGGGTAAAAGACCCATTTGGTGATACATGGTATCCGTATGAGTTCGGCAAGACCCAAGAGCAAGTGATTTATCAATTTTCCAATGAATATGAGAGTAGGCAAATAAAGGTATGAGAAAGTCGATGGCCTCCTTCCTCTCTTCTCTAGGAATATTTGGATCTATTGTAAATGAGCTTGAATAAGCAATATTAAGATCACTATATTTAGAAACAAAATTTTTTAAGGCCTGAATATGATTTTGGCTTCCCGTGGAGTCACATAAAACTTCACCACTAAAGGGCATCCCATACTTCTCGCATCTGCTTCTTTCGATTACTCTATAAGCGGTAATTGGAAAAAGCTCTCCATTTCTTTCCTGACAAAAGGCTAAATGGGTTCCATGAAAGTCACTTTTATCTACAGGGGCATAATTAAGTGGAAATCTAGATTGATAACCTAACTTCTTTAATAAAATTATTTTATTAAACATCTCTCTTACAAAAGGAGAGTCCCAGCTGGCAAAAGGATTATCTAAAACAAGGATTCTTAAGTTTTTTATCATACTCTACCTCTTACAATGAATTTGTTAAAAAACATGACGGATGCTTTATGTTCTAATAAGAGCAGGTAATTCCTGCTAAATTCTTTAGATTTCTTTTCACCAAAAGCTTTTAAAAGCTCTGGCTCAATTGCGTTAAGTCTCATCTCACTATTTTCTTTTTCTAGTTCGAGCTCTTCCCCTTTAAAGTGAAAGGAGCTCATAGAGCAGTCAAACTGTGAGATACCGGCAAGATGAAAAAATGAAGAGATCTTTCTTCCGGCCTCTAGGTCAACTTTTAGTTGGGTGACAAGATAGCTTAAATCTTTATTAAACTCTAAGTTAGAGGTGTGAAAGTTTTTAAAAACGCCATCTATATCTATTACGATAATCTCCCCCCCAGGCTTACAAACTCTTTTAAATTCTTTTAAAACTTTTGTCGGATCTGGAAGATATTCAAAAACATAACGACAGACGATAAGATCAAAACTATTATCTTTGGCTTCAATTTTTTCTAGTGATGACTTGAAGAAATTTCCGCTAGGGTTTTTCTTTTTAGCGTGGGCAACCCTAATATCAGAAAAGTCACATCCTGATATTTTTGAGTTAATGGAGTTTGCTATTAAGTAATGACTGACATCTCCGCCCCCACAACCAGCATCGAGAATATTTTTATTATTTAGATCAACCTCTTTAAGCTCTTCCTCAATTGAATAGGCTTGAATCTTCTTTTGAAGCTCTAAGCGTTCAGCCTCCTTTGCGTTCTCTAAAATATAGGCCATGGAAGCTCTCCTTGATTATTTATAAACCTCATTGTGAGCTACTCCTTTCGGAGCTAGGGGATAGAACTTGAGATTAAATTTAACGTGATTTTAGGTGCTTATGATTGCGATGGACGGAAAAATCTTAACTATATGTAATTTTACATATATGCTTTACCATGTTTTTAGAGAGAAAAAGGGATGTTTATGGAAACAGATATTAAGATACTGGCTCACGATATTAATAACCAAATGATGGTGATTAAAATGGTTGTGAATGAGCTTATCAAGGAACTCTTTAGCCCGAACGCTAGTAAGAAGTCAGCAGTTCAATTAAGCCGTAAACTTGAAGCAAGTATCTCTAAGGTGACAACAATTTGTAAGGAGGCCATGGAAGGGGAAGAGGTCTCTGAAGTTCATTTAGGAGAGTGCATTCAAAAGGCACTTACCTATTGTGAGAATTACCCAGTAGAAACGGAGTTTATTAAGCAAAGGGACCCAGTAAAAGAGATCTCAGCTAGCTCCTTTGAGAGATTACTTATAAACCTCTTTAAAAATTCTATTGAGGCCTCTGCAGATAAAATTATGGTGGAGCTTCGAGAAAATTTTCTTCTGGTTAAAGATAATGGCGGCGGTTTATCCCCTGAGCAATTATTGGCCTTTAAGGGGGGAGACTTCTCTAGCACAAAAGACTTAGGGCATGGTCTTGGCCTTAAGTCTCTCTATGATTTTTGCCAAAGAGTAAATTGGACCGCTGAAATTTCAAACTTTGACTATCTCCATGAGAGAAAGAAAAAGGGTCTAAAGATTCAGATTTCCTTCTAAAGTCGCCGATAAGACTATGTGAAGATACTGTTTTTACTACTATTTTCCTTTAATGCTGAGTCTTTTGATCCTGATCAAAAGCTAAGTAAATGCGGGGAATATCAGGCCTTTGGGTCGATTTCTTGCCAGGGGGCAGGTCCTTGTGAGCTGGTTATCGCTAGCTCTAAACAGTCGAAATTATTAGTATCTTTGATTCCTCCTTTAAAGAATATCTCTTACTTTAGTGGTCAGGATATAATGGTAAATATCGGGATTCATAGTCTCGAAAAACCCTTAAAAGCTTCTGTTCTCTCTGCCCCGATTCAGCAGCTAAGGGCCATTAAAAAGGCGGGGCTAAGTCTTAAGAAGGAGAAAATTTGCAAATAGTTCTAGTCTCCTTATTTTTTCTTTTAGCTAGCACGAGCTTTGCTCAAGATAAGTGGGCCATAACCGTTGGCGCCGATCATGAGGGCGGAAAAGAATTTGTTAAAGCACAAAATATTCGCGCTCATAATTCTTTGAAGGAAGCAGGCTATAAAGTAAGAAGCCTTTTTGGAAATGAAGCAAAGGCAAAAGAATTTTCCAAGTCTACAAAAAGTTATACGAGACCTTTTACTGAAGAGAACTTAAAAAAGTCTATTGCTGCGGTTTATGAAAAACCCTGCCATGATAGACCCTCACAATTGATGATAAATTTTGTGGCCCATGGCTCCCGAAATGGAACTGATCCTAAAACAAAAAAATCTATTCCAAGGCACTCAATCAATGGAGTTGAGAAAACTGGAGAAGGAAGTTATGGTGGAAAAAGAATCTATGTTGATAACCTTGCCAGCTTTTTAAAAAAGCAGCGGGCCAAAGATTCAAGTTGTGATAAACCAAAACTTGCAATTATTGATCACTCTTGTAAAAGTGGAGCGTCGACCAATGTGTTTAAAGGTCTAGGTTGTGTTCTAACTTCGACAAGCAGTCATAACTCCGCTAGTACTGAATATATTCATGAGACCTTTGAGAAGATGAAGCAATCTAAGGGGCAAAGCTTAGCTGACCTACATTTAGATATGCTAGTCAATCAAGAGGTAAGCCTCGTCAATATTGATTACAAAGACGGTAAAACTCTTCTTCAGAAAATTTATAATGATACCAATCAGATCTCTGGTTGCGGCGATGAAGAGCAGGTTAACTATTCAGGCTATAGTAAACATACTAGCAAAAAGTATGCTCCCCTTTGCCAGGAGTATGTGGCCGTCCTGGCCGAGCTTAGAGGAGCCGAAATCGGTGTTCTTAATAAAATTGTTTCAAAACTTAGAATTGATGCTGGTGTAGATAAGTCAGAGCTTGCCAAGGCCGCTGGTGTTGAAGCCGCAAGTCTACCGGACTCTGAAGCCCTAAAGCAAAACTTAGAAGAGCTTATTGAAGAAGATGCGGCAGAGTTTGATAAAATCACACCTCTTGCTATGGAAGAATCCAAATTAATGAATCATGAAGACTTAAGAAAAGGACTTCGCTGTGGTCTAAAGACTGGTCCTCGCACAAGAAGCTCAATTAGTAATTCTGATTTAGCGGAGAAAATGGGGAAAACCTTATGTCATTCTCTCTATTCCGACGAACGAAAAATAAGAAACTGCTCAGCCAGCTCTAGAAATAAAGTTGTAGGTATTGATTTAAAAGATCTATTACAAATTAAAAGAGATCATAAAGTTTACCCAAGTAAAAGAGCAAAGGGCTATTTACAAAAAAGGCTTTCAGACTCAGGTAAACCTAGAGGCCTGGGGGCGAGGTCTAACTCAAGCTATGAAATTCTTAATGAAACAGTCTCCAGCTGTCTTAAAAAGTATGGGGAAAGTGGAACTGACGCTCAAAAGGCGGCCATAGCTTTTTTTAATAAGAACTATAAGAAAACCGATGCCTCTTGTAGTGAAAACACCATCGCTTGCCATAAAGCCAAGGCCGATGAACGGGCCAAAAAAATAAAGAAACAACTCTCTTATGCCAGGGGCTATGCTTTCTTAAGCTGTAAGGCAAAACTTAAAAACTCCGAAGATCTAAAAGCCTGTGAAGATTTTAAAATTTAATTATTGAACAAAGCGGCCTTTGTCGTAAATAGCTTTGTTTTGGGGAAGTCCACTCTCGTTAAAGATGATTTCAGGACCATGTTTGACGTACTCACCATTTTCTTTAACCTGGCACATCTGAACTCGTACACCCTTTGTTACCGACTTATAATCCACGAGAATCGCCCCATCAGTACAATCTGATTGGGTGAGGGCCTGAAGTGCGGTTTTAGCAGTAGGGGCATTATTAGAACTGTCTGAACTTTCATCTAAAGAAATACTTGGGATGCCTGTAGCTACGATAGGCTCAATACTTAAAACTTTTTTATAGGGTGAGTTCTTCCTTCCAAGCGGAGTTCTCGCCAAGCCTGTAGCTTCAGCAACAATATATTTCTTTCCTCTATGGGAATAGGTTTCATCATAAGCCTGAGGCCTTAGGCTAACTCCAAGTAAGGCATGCCCAGGAACTAAGATCATCGCCAGCTTATCTCTAAAAAACTCATCATGGGCCAAAACCGTGGCCATCATAAGAGACTTTGAATCGCAATCTGCCCAGCCATTGCTAATAACAAGAGAGGGAACAAAAAGCCCAGAAATCATCCGATTATTGTAGGAGCCCGGGGGAATTCCATAAGGAAAGTCTTGAAAGAAAAGAAGGAGAACTTCTACTGACTGTCTTACGGATAAGTTCTCTCGAAGTACAAATCTTTTCCAGCTTTTATAAAGCTCCGTCACTGTTGAGTAATAGTACGAAACAATGGCGCTGTAATCGGGCATAGCCCCTAAAAGATAATGTTCCTTAAAAAGAGCTGGGGGAAGTTCTTCAGGGAAGTACTGATAATTATCTGGATTTTTTCCATAGAGCCCAAAGGCGGTAGATATTGACTCAAGCCTTTCGGTTTTATCGGCCCATCTCCACTCGGCGTAAGCTCCACGGTGATCTCTAAAGCCAAACTTAAAATAAGTTTTATCTCCCACTTTAGCTATAGAAGTGACCACTTCATCATTTTTTGTGTATTGCAATGGTGTTGCAAATGCAGAAAAAGAAAATAGAAAAAGAAAAACCTTTAAAATCATAGTTTATCAAGCCACTCGTGAAAGACCATGCTACTAAGCAAATGATTGACTGGTTTCTCTATAAAAAGAATGATCCCAACAAGGGTCACGGATAAAAAGGCAGATAGACCTAAATTATGATGGTTGTCGACTTCATCATCAAAATCAATTTCTTTCATCATTCGCCGATACATAATGGAAATAACAAAGATGACAAAGAAACTTAAAAAGAAAGTGAATAAATAAAATATTAGAAAATATACGAGGGCTATGGCCAAAATCTTTAAACTAAAACCATTATGGGCAATAACTAAACTCTGGAGAGCTAATGTCGAATGCTCAATACTTCCTTGAACTAAGTAGAGCACACTTAAAATTAGTGTTGCACTAATCAGACAACCGGCATGATGTCTTCTTCGTATAAAATCCTCAACAGGTGAAGAGAGGACAAATTTATTTAAAAATTTGATTGATAGATAAATAGTTATGATAGAGAAGATAACTGACATCGTGACTTCATAACTCGTTAAAAAAACGACTTTCATTTCTTGCATTTAAGCTCCAAAGCTAACTTTTAAAGATAGCTTCATTATACGATAAATTTAATGGAGCTGTTTTAAGCTCTACTAAAGTACTCGGAATTACCTCCATAAAAACAGTAGGTTAGTACTAAATAGCATTTTTACTCCCTTCGTCACCAAGAGAGAAAATTTCCTGGTAACGAACTGGGATTTCAGTTTTTTACACGGTTTAACTAATTTTTTCACCACATGTTAATAAGTCCTAAGACTTAACTTTGGGGTAGAAAGTGAAAGCTTTCATTATTTTAGGACTTATTTTTTCATCCATTCAAGTTAGCTTTGCTGAAAGACCGCAAAGTCTAATTGGCCTTTTTAAAATCGATAGCTCAAAAGTTTCAGGAGAGCTAAATAAGGCCAATATCTTTGGGTTATCTTTAAATCTCGATTTTAAACATAAGCTTAATCAATACATCGGAATTAATGCTCATGGAGGGATCTCTTTAGAAACAGGTCAAAGTAGCGAGTATGTTTCTGGAAGATCTTTTAGGCCTAAAAACTCTTTAAATCTAAAGCATGGGGCTATTGAATTGATTCCATTTCAATTTTTGAAGCTAGAGCTTGGCGCTTTAAATCAGGGTTATCATAATAATCCACTTTTCTTAACTAGCACCCCCTTTTTAGGAGCAAGAGAAGTTCTCTCTTTTAGCTACAAGCAGTGGATGTTTGAGCTTGATATGATTCAAGCAATTCCCTCAAATCATTCTCTTTCTCAAAGGCTTGGGAGTATAGATGAAGGCTCAAGCAGGTTCTTTAATGAGAAGTTAAGGGCCATTGGAAATGGTGATGCTCTTTCTTTAGAGTTTAGCCTGGGGCTATTCGCTTTTGATCAGCTCAATTCCACAATTGCCTATAATAGCCGTCTTCTTGGAAACTCTGTAAGTGGAGTTGGCCCTATAAATAATAAATTTACGCAATCTTATAAAGGCCAAAATACTGACCTGGTTTTAACTTATAAAAACTTTAAGTATCTAAATCTATCAGCTGAAGCGGCAGCTCATATAAATCAAAACGCCTCGAAGGGAAAATCTACGGGTTATATTGTTGGACCGGTTCTTACTAGTAAGACCTTTGAAAATCAGTTTAAGTTAAAGTTAAAAACTTTTAAAAATGAAGCGGATGCCACCGTTGCATATTATTCATCAAAATTTACCGGACAAACTAACCGTAAGGGAGTATCTGCTGGATTAAGGGTCGAGAATAAGAAACTTGAACTTGAATACGGTCTTGATACCTATTTTACAAAACCCATTATTTCAAATTCATTTCAAGAGAGTGAGACAATTTTGAACCTCTCTTTAAGGAAGAGCTATGACTTCTTATAAGCTAGTCTCAATACTTTTAACTATTCTTTTAATCTCTTCTTGCTCATTAAAAGTAGAAGAAGAGAAGGCCGACGAGACAAGCTCGCAAGCCATAATCTTAGATAATCTAAGCATCTCCTCAGTTCAAAAAATCTATGAGAATTCTCAGAGTATAAATAGACCGACTCACAAGTCATTTCTGGTTAAGGCCTGTCTTAAAGAAACAGTCCTTCTTGAACCAATTAGGCTTCAGGATTTCCTCGTAGGAACAAAGCAAATAAAATCAGACTCAAACGGATGCTTACACTGGAGTGAAAAGGCTCCCATGAGCTCTTCAATGGAAAACCGATACATTAGATTTTCTAAAAAACTAGTTTCACTTGGAAGTGCTAGGGAAGAGATCAAAATTGAGTACGCTTTTAATTTGTATACTGACACTTTTGTAAACCTGGCCCTAGAGAGATTACCAGAAGATGCTTTTCAAACGGCAGCTAAAGATGAGCTTAAGGTTGACTTTGATATGACTGACTTAACTATCTATTTTGGTGGTTATGATTCAGCCCACGATGACTCTAGAACAGAGAAAAAAGTCATCTCAAAATGGATAGGCTGCTTTAAGTATAAAGCAGATATGAACTCCCTATCTAATCAGATCGTTGAAATGAAAGTCGTTGATGAGGACGGAGAAGTCGTTCAAGAAGTTGTCAATAAAACGGATCTTAAAGGCTGTCTTAGAGCAAATATTTATACGGAGTACGATCAGTTTCAGCCTATTCGCTGGATTCCAAGAAAGCTTGTGGTTAAGGTCGTTGAAGGCCCCCTCGCTTCTCAAGTCTTAGAAAGACAAATCTATATTAACCCATGGGTTAATGGACGAAATCACGGTTGGGATTCTAGAGCAGGGGAGCCACCATCAAACCCAGTTGGAGAGAAGGCCAAGCTCTTTATTGATAATGTTCGCTATACCTTTCTTGGCAATAGAGAAGACGGTTATAAAGTTAATAAGTTCTTAGATCTTTCTGTAACAAAGTCATACCTAATTGAATTGAGACCTAAGATTGATAGGGGACATAGCTTTTCTACCAATAGAATTATCGAAGATATTTATACAGGCCGCTTTCGCCTACGTATTGGTGTTCTTGGGGCCAATAAAGAAGTCGCCGAACTGACGGCTGAGTCTGCCTCGAAATACCGGTACATCACGGGAATTGAAAAAGAAGTTGAAGTGGTGAATAACAAAATAATCACTTCAATTGACCTTCCCTTTAGATTTGAAGATCTAGCAGAGTCTTCAGCTAGAACAGTGGCCGTTATTGAACTCTCTCCACTATCAGATGATACCAATCTTCAGTCCGTAGTGGTCTCTGGAAACTTTCTTGCTTCTTCTCACCAACTAAGTGTGGGACTAAGACCCCATAATAATAACTTAGATGTTCAATCAGAACTAAATATTAGCAATCTTCTTCTTGCGCAAAAATTAGATCATATAGCTAAGAACGATGATCCTAACCAAGAACTTGAATCTAACTGGAAGGGAAGCACTACTGAGCTTTTTAAGGCCCTACAAAAAGATAATCAGCTAAAGCAAGAACCTATCTTAACCTTGACGACCCTTTCAAAAAAAGAATCGGAAACTCTTGTTAGCTCAAAAGCTAATCTGCAAATAAAAAGAAAACTATGTGAAAGCTTTTATCCTAAGAAAAAGATAAGCGGCATTATTTTTGATTCTTATTCACATCCTATTGAGTACTCAGACTGCTTAAGAGATCCAGATAAGCACCTACTGATTACAAAACATAAGCATATTCAAAATATTATTGGCAAAACTCAAAAACTCTATACCAGCACCGATAAAATTAGCATCGGCACTGGCTTTCTTGTCTATGATGGAAAGAGCCGTAGAACCTCAAAGGCCAAGAGAATTTCCTTTGGTGGAAGTATTAGCGGAAGCATTGAAATTCCTTTCCTCAAAATCCTAAGCCTTGGAGTTGGGGCCAACGCGGATATTTCCAAAATGTGGTCAAGGGATCATACCACCGGAACCACTTCCCGCGCTCAATTCTCAAGAAGTAGAAACCTCTTCGTGGATGAAATTAAACTTGGCTTTAATGCCAACCTTAAAAACTGCGTCCTTATCCAGGGAAAACCCTATGAGGAATCAAGTGGTGGCTGGTTAAATAGCTCCACGGTTCAAAAGCATAATAAAAAACGCTTCCAGCTCTGCAGCTCTTCTCCCTCTGAAGAATGGGTAGAAGAAAGCTGGTTTTATATCGGTGAGCAAAAGCCAAGTCATTCAATGCTAAGAGACCCTTGGAGTATCTCTGAAAACTACCTTGGAAAAATCATTCGAGGGAAAAGCAACTATGAAAATTTCTACAATCTTATGACTGACGATACAAAAGTTATCTTCCTAGAAAAAGTAGAAACCATGCAAGGAAACGACAAGTACATTCAAAGCTTCTACAAACCAAAAGAGCGCGCCATCCTAAAAGACATGGCCATCCCAGGAACGATTAACCAAGATATCTAGGAATAATCTTTTCCTCAGCATCGGCCGTCACCTTATAGGCGGCCTTTCCTGTTACGGAAGTCACTGCCTCCACTAGCTTCTCATTCTCATATAAAACACCTACGGAATCATCGCAGGCAATACCAGGCTTCATCCCTTCAGATAAAAGTCTACTATACTCAGGTCTTCTTTTTTCTTCCCCATCATAATGAGGGCAGCTGCTTCCTTCTAAAAAACCAAGACAATCAAGCTTATCAAGACCGACTCCACTTGAATCTGTCACGCCTTCCTCATACCAGCAAATTGCGCCAGCACTTAGACCCGCCATAACTGTTCCGTTTTCATAAGCTTCCCGAAGAATTTTATCAACGCCCCAGTCTCGCCAAAGAGTTAGCATATTCCGTGTATTGCCTCCTCCCACATAAATTATATCCTGCTTAAGAAGAAAACTTTTTATATTCGCTGTAAAAGGCTTAAAAAGAGAGAGATGTCCCGTCGTACAATGATGTTTCTTAAAACCTTCATGAAATTTCTCGATATAAGAAACAGCATCTCCACTAGCGGTCCCAAGAAAACAAATCTTTGGCTTCTCCTTCTCACTTAGAGATAAAACGTACTCATCTAATAAAGGATTTTCTGGTTCCATGGAAAAGCCGCCGCCTCCCATAGCAAAGATCTTTTTCATAAAACTATCCAAACATTTCCGTGTTTAAAGAATATTCTTTCCCAAGCCAAATCGTATGCTTCGTATGATCCTCTAAATCATTTCCCGTGTTCGGATGTATAAACAAAGATAGGCCCTGTCTCTTTTCTAAAAACCATTCCATCATCTCAGAAAAGTCTTCTCGCAAAACGCTCACCTGACAAGAGCCCTCCGGATGAGGCCCCACTGGCTTCTCCCAGATCCGCCCAATCTCCGTACCCGGCTTATCCACGGCAAGCTCCTCAAGAACCGCCCTTGCCTTAGCAATCTCTGATTCCTCTAAAGCATAATAAAGATGAAAGTGATAATTTTTGATTTCCATGGGGCTAGCTTAATGAGAAAATGAAAGAAAAGCGAGAGGTACGTGGTTACTTTTCGCGCAAACGGCTACTTATAAACATTATTAGGAACAGATTAGAGACACTTTCAAACCTTTTTCGATATATTTTCCTATATCGATCCATTTAATCAAAAATTTTTAAAGAAAAGATCAAAAAACTCTATTATTCAATATGAAATTTCAGCTGTGCCGATGGAATTTAAACCTGGTGTTGCCATTAAAGTCTAATTTCTAAAAATCATGTTACCATTTAGGATATAAACTACTGAAAGTTCCAAAAGTAACCACGTACCTGTAAAAAAAGAATCGGGGATTAAATATGATGTTTTCAGTTTTGATGCTTATTCCCGTATTGCCAATCTTTTTACTTTCCTTTTTTGCCAAAAAAGAGGATTCAAGAGATTTTAAATACGCCTATCTTGTTTTACTTATTCCAGGAACTTTATTTCTAAGCCTAAGCTTACTAGAAGAGTATGGAGGTTTTACTCATCTCGGAAATCGCTATGGGTTATTGCTTCTATTTCCAAGTATTTTTATTGGTATAGCGATACTTAAAAGTAAAATTAACCCCGTTAATAGTGGTGCGGCTAATTTTGTGTTGATAGCAGCCAGCTTAGTTCAATATGTCCCTGCAGGGCTTTTTATAGGTCTGGCATTCTACGTCGGTTACTATATTTATTTAATAGTTTTTTACTTTTTTAGAGGTAATAAAAGCTCGGAAGGCAAACAAGTAAAAGCTGTGAGCTGGAAAAGAAAAGCTATTGCTGTTTTAGGAATGGCAATAGGTGTGGTTTTCATGTTTAGCAAAAGCTCCGGGTCTGTTTCTAAAACTGTTCCGGTTGATGGTAAATATAAAGACATTAGTATTGTCAAAACTGGCAGGAGTGCTTCATTTAAAAGAAATAGACTTCCATTTAATGAGGCGAATTCTAATGAGAGGCATTATGGAATGGTTGGTAATTATATCTCATATAAACATGACAGGGGCATTTCGGAAGTAGAGAAGTATTGTAGCAATTGCTTTGTTGAGAGCATTGTTAGAACGGACTTGAAACGTGGTTCAATTCCAAAAGGTACCGAGTTCGAAATATTAGGAATGTTTTTTGTTAAAGCACCTCAGGCAAGACTCTTTCAGCTTATTCAAAAAAATAGAACTAAATATTTTATCATCCGTAATACTGAGACCGAGGAAGTTTATGAAATATCTCAACACGAGTTTGAAGATCTGTTTGAGAAAAAGAATGATGTAAAGGAAAAGAGTTCTGTATCTATAAAAGAAGTTAGACCAGAAAAAAAACCTAATGAAGTGAGGGAGAAGCCCTTACAGAAAATAGACTATCCGGAAGACAGTAAAACTATCTTAATAAGAGAAGAAGTGAAAGATTGTCTCGAAGCTGTAGGCGAGGATAGGACTAAAGATGGTCAAACCTTAAAACTCTCTTTAATTAAAATTCTAATGACAGGCTGTAAAGGAAGGGCAGTTATAAAAGGGAAGAAGGTTCTCAAGGGAAATGTTAGTGAAATTGATATAGATGCAGATTTTATATCAAGTTCAGATGATAAATACGGAAGTCCAATTCTTAGAATTGAACAAACAAACTTAGGTGGTGAACGCTCTCGATTTGGTAGTAGGTTAGACCTCGGCCTTCCTACGACAGAAAATAAAAACTTTTTGCCTACCGAGTTAGGTAAAAGAGTTAGAAATAGTGTTTCCAAGAGTGGAGGAACATTAGAAAAAGGCACAAGGGATTATGACTATCGAGTTTTGACTGAAAAATCTGGCAAGATAAGAGTTTGCATGAGAGTGAAAGTCATAAACAAATGGAATCACATGCCCAGCTCTGAGGAGAAGACTGTTGAACTTCAAGCACTTTGTCCTTCAGCTCTGAAATTATAGAATTTTGAATCTGTAAGGAGCTATTCACTGCTGCCAATCGGTCTGATCAAGAATGAATTTGATAGAAGGCAAAAAAAAAGCTCAGTGGGTTAACTGAGCTTTAATATCTTAGAACTCCGAAGAGTAATAAAACTAGAATTTTAATGGCGGGAGCGAAGGGTCCAAAAAGGCCTTTTCAAAACCTCCATATTAACAACAACTTGGAATGATTATAGGAGCTTACCTAATTTTTATGTTCAGGGTATTTCATCGTTTTTCATGGTGTTTCAGACGTTCACTGGAACAAGATTGGAACACTTTTATAATAATGGTTTGAGAATTGAACTTTTTCTTATCAAAGGGGGCCTTAATCCTTGCTGTCACGCAGGATAGTGTTAATAAATTGGGTTTAGATGGTACAATAACCAAAAGAAACAGAAACCGGAGAAATAATGAAACTGACTTTTTCTATAATTTGCCTACTCTTGGCCCCAGTTGAAACTGCTTTTTCGTGCGGTGCGGGAATTAGTACCCAAAAATATAATTGTGAAAGAATGATAATTTTATCCCATACGAAAAATGAAAAAATAATTATTCACAATATTTTTGCCAAAGAAGAATTCTCTAATCAAATGGCGAAAATAAAAAAGAAAGATGGTTTTGATAAAGATAAGGCAAAAAAATACTACTATGAGTGTTCCACCAATTTACATTATAGAGAGGCTGTTCAGTCTGCGAATAGAAAAACGGTATCTGGTTCTGGTCATGCTATTGATAATGCCTCTCCACCTGGGGATGTTCCGATTTTGAAGCCAGTTTTTTATGAGCTCATTACAGGATCGAAAAGTCGAAATGCACAAAAAAAGCTACTCTCTATGCCAAGTTTATTTAAATCAAGTGTTAAAGAGGTGAATGAAAAGTACAAGCTAGGCTTAGATAGGAAACCAAGAAAAGAATTACTTAGATACATATTGGCCCTATCTGTAGTGTATGAAAATGAGGAATTATTAAAATATGCTATAAATAATGGCGTTGAGTTCAAATCTATTAAGAATGAAGCACTACCTCGCTTCGTTGTAAGTAGGTGTGGGGCTAGAATAACCAATATCGTTTACCCTGAGTTCCAAAGAATAGCTGAGATGTATCAGAATAAGAAAATTTTAAACCTGCTTAAAGAAGCCAATATAAATTAATTACATAGAATCGTAAGTCTTAGGCTTGATTCGTTGTAGAGTACTCTGGACTTGATTATCTTGGATACGAAAAGGAACGGTTGAAAATGGAAAAAACATATCCTGCAAGTGGTGGACTTGGTTTATTAATACTTCTATTTTTCTTTGTTTTGATTACGCTTCTTGCAAAGTTCATTTTTGAGCCTTTGTTCCTTGAGTTTGAAGTTGCGACTAGGACAATTCAGGCCCTAACAGTTCTATGGTTTATTACTTTAAGCTACTTTGTTTTCGTTACTTTCTTCCAGTCATTAAATGTTATGAAAAATAAAGGGCAGTTAGTTGTAGTTAAAGAGAATTCTATTTTAGTTCCCGATAGAGATAGTCCTTTCCTACCAATTATCTTAAAACCTGAAGTTGAATTAAAATATTCAGAAATTGAAAGTGCTTTTTTAAATTACGTCATGAACACAACCTGGTTATATATTCATGATGGAAAGAGAAAACGTTTGATAACTTCTAAAATGGTTGGCAGTCGTGAGTTAAGCGAAATTAGTGATGTGTTAAAAGAAAAAGGGGTTCATTTTAAGGATTAAAGTCCCGAGATATCTTTTCCTTTCCACCAATCTAATTCTTCTAATTCAATGCCTAGTTCTGTCAAGTTAGAGCTTATCAACTCTTTAAACTTCTCAAGTGTGGAGCTTGAATCAAAGTAACCAAAAATATGTTCGATTTTGATATAAGGTAGTTCTCTTTTAAAATCTTGTTCTGTATAGGTAATGAAAACTTTTTTAGGTTTGGATTCCATGGTAGGAGATATATAGACCTTTCCATCATCCCCTTGATAGATTTTAGCGAGAGAGCCAGACTTAGATTTTTCACCGGTAAGTGGGTCATAAACAAACTGACCCAACTCTTTGAAGCCTTCCTTAACATTCATAATTCCATTTGCGGTGGGGACAGACCTGACACCCCCACTTTTTCCAGCCCAGTAAAAAGGAATATGACCCCTTCGAGAGTCGAGATTATAAAATCCCCAGTTTCCTTTAATGAAACCTACAAAGTAAAACTCACCAGTAGAAATCGGAGAGCTAAGATAACACTCCAGTCTTTCTGCTTCTATTACCTCTTTGAAACTAATATTATTGACCTTCACAATGTATCGCTTAGAGATACCATCATCATCAAAAGCAGGTTCACCATTCTCATCTCTCGCGGGAGATATATTGTAAGTCAAAGGAGTTCCATCTTTTTCAGAGTGATTTTTTAAAGAAATATCGTACTGGGTTTCCTCTTTTAAGAAATCCATCATCCTTTGATATCTTCGGTTGTGCTTGATGAATTCAAGCTCTTCGTGAAGAGCATCAAGTTTTTTATCGTTCTGCTTTTGAATCATAAGAGCAATGTATAAAAAGAAATATCCACCATATAGTTCTGCCAAAAGGTTACCACTTGGGTCTGCTAGTAACTTATAAACAGGAGACCCTTCTTTTGAGAAAATAGCAAAGATATAGATACTAATAGGGATCATGAAAAAGATGATCCCTTTTTTTATTAGAACCCTGAAATTTTCTTCAATATATTTAAAAGGAAACCTTAACTTCGAAATCACAATAGATGACTTGTACGAGGCCCTTAAGTCATCTTCGTCTTTGTTGATTAAAAATTTCGTGAGTAGTTCTTCAAGTTTATTAAACATCTGTTTATTTTCCTTTCAGTCTATTATGCCTTAATTCAAAAACAAATCTATTGGTTTTTGCTTAGATAAGGGTGTCGATGTCTGGATCATTCTTCTCGTTGTCATTTGTTGCTTCTGGGGATCCATTCCACATCTTATAGACTTCATAGCCATCTTGGTAACGATTTAAGAAGGCCTTCTTCTCGAGCTCTGGTAAATCCTCAAAAGGAATTGATCTTTTAATGTCTTCTAATTCTTTCTCTCTGAAAGATTCATAATCGAAAGGACTCATTTTTAGATGTTTAGCAGAAAATGTTGTTTCGAAAATAGCGTTAGGCTCAGAGGTTCGAATATAACCTTTTCCTTTCTTGAGAGATCTGATCATATTGGGATGAACGATAAATTCTTCAACCTCTCTTAAACTATGCATTCCAGTCTCTTTTTTGCCCACCAAGAGCCCTTCTTCAACTTGGGATGTTAACTTTGTAGACGTTTTTGTACCAAAGAGTTTGGATGCCCCTTCCGTAGAGGTCTCAGAAGTAGTTCCAAGGACCACTATATTTGGGATATTATCTAGGATTCTATCCAGCATTTCGGGACGATCTTTCTTTAAGTCAGCAAATGATTGAGTCGCAAGTAAAGCCTTCATTTTTGAACTCCTACACTTCGAGATAAAGCTTATAAATGGTTCATTTAGAAAAGTTCCGAACTCGTCAATCGCTACCGTCGACTTCTTTCTTGATCCTTCAGGAATCTTAGATTGTATTTTGTTTGATAGATTCATGATTCCCGAAAGTATGATTTTTCCAAGTTGGAAAGAGGCTTCTGGATAACTCTGGCTATTAAAAGAGATATGTACAACAGCATTTTCATCATAAAGGTCAGAAAAGGATGGAGCATTTGGATCGTCAAATAAAGCACCAAAGCTAGACATCATTATCTTCTCTAGGTCGTTCTTTATTCCCATTAAGTCTTTCTTGTTAGGGATTGAACTGTGTACTTTTGAGATAGTTGCGTCATCTCCTAGCTTTTTAAAAACCTTCATCATTTCGACTTCTGCAAGCTTCTTATAGTATGGCTCGCTATGCTCTGTTGAAGTAATTATGGCGTCCTTGCAGACATTTGGATCAGAACCCTTAAAAAGACTTATCTTCCTTGAAATATTGATATCGTCTTCTGAGATAGATAAATAATAAAAATTTTCAAGTCTCCCAGCCTCTCTACAAAAGTTTGCAACATGGTTTAATGCAGTCTTTTCTCCTTTAAAGTCTAAGGAAAAAACTGTCTCCCCATCAAATATAGCTTTTCTAATCTGAGGCAATAATACGGAGTCGGATTTACCCTTTCCAGGTTGTCCTATGATTAGCTGATTGTTGCTTCCAAGAGAATTCCTTACCTTTTTTTGACCAAAGTTAGGGCCATTCTTTGTTAGTTTCAGTCCTCTACCGAGCCATTCTATTGTATTAGTTCCTTTAGAATCGGAATCAGATGTAAACCAATAATAGAACGTGAAAACTAACAGTGGGGAAAGGTAGGCTAAGACGAAAAATGAAAATAATGTGCCTGATAGGTATAGCCAATAATACGAAACAGATACACCGATAGAATCAAAAAAAGCGATTCCTAAGGGGAGTACCTTGGTCCAAATTTTGGTGCTTTCGAATTGCTCTAGGTAAGAAAGGTACACCAAGGCTAAACATATTAGGGTAAACCCTAAAACAAAGACAGACGGTAGTCCTAATCGCCATCCTAGGAAAGCACCATGCCTTCTCCAGTAGTCCGGTAGTATTATAGTGAAAAGATCTTTTAGAGATACCGCTACACCTTCTAAAAGTTCGCTGATTTCGTCATTTTCTTGTCCGTTTTTATTTTTCATTCAGCACCTCCATGCTTCTTATTTTTAACCAGTTTTGGTCTTGAGCTATTACTTTAGACGCTCTGCTAATACGTTTTTTAATGTTTGAATTAAGACAGTAGAAGACTAGATTTAGGCATCGATTTGATTCATAGAAGTCCAAAATCTTTCTTTCATAACGAAAGACGGACTTCAAAGACGTCTCAATTTCGACAATATAGTGTCTCTTTAATTCAGGATCTGATGAAAAAACCAGATCAGGTAAGGAACCCTCGAAGTGAAAGTTTGACCTCTTTAGCATTCTTTCTGTGGCAAAAAATGGGAGTTTTTGGCCAAGCTTCTCCATCCAGAGTTCAAATGCTCTACATACTAAAAGGTCATGATCCATCTGGGAGTGAGTAAAACTTCTGGGCCCTTGGTACTCGATTTGAAGCAACTTGAGACATTTTTTGAGCTTCGCTGAGTTCTTTAAAGCATATACTTTGCGACCCCTCAGCCATACTGACTCGACGACCAATTGCTTCTCTTTGAGACTTTTTAGGACTCTTCTGAGCCTTACTTTTGCGCCAGCTATTGTTCCGTCTTTAAAAAAAATATTCCGCAAAAACTCCGCATCAACCCTTCCAAAATAATTTATATACTCTAATACTCCTACCTCTCTCTCACTTAACTTACTTACTACACTACTCTCACTCACTCTCTCTTCATCTCTTCTTCTCCCTCTCCATACCCACTGTGACCCCTTCCAAGATCGTGGAGCGGGAGGGGTCACAGTGGGTATGGAGATTTTTTCTCGAGAAGTAGCTGAATTACTTAATGAAATTTCCATATTGGTGTTTCCTTTAAAAAAGGTACTTAAAAGCACCTGCTAAAATGATCAAAGACGGTTTGAATAACTGATGATCTTTGATCAATGTTCAAAAGGAATAAAAGAACTTAATGATCAAGATTGATGAAATCTTTTTTCAGGCTAGCAGGTCAAAGAAATTTCACAAGGGACCGACAGCGAGTATGGAAAAAGTTCACGGTCTAAGTTACAAAAAAATTTTGAGGTTAACTAAGTCTAAGTTTTTATTAAGACAGATAACTAATTCCAACTTTGATGAGTTCTTTTTAACTTTATTGATGTTCTTAAATGAAAGCATTTTGAAAAAATTCAAGTAGATAGCTTGGCAGGGGTACACAACTTATAGTGTAACGTCACATAGATGACGCAAGAAAACACAATATGTTGTGGTTTCAGGATTGAGTTCAATCTGACTTCTATGCAATGGTTGCCTTAGGAATAAAAGAATTAGTTAAAAGCGTGTCACGATGAAATCAAAAACAATGTGATTAAGTGAACTTCAAGTATTGATAATTTCAGCCATACCTTAATGACACGTTTAAGTGTGGCTGTAAGGAGACCAGAATGGTTGAGAACTCGTTAGACTCGGGCTATGTTAGGGACAATTCCTTAGGGGATTCGATCTTTAACAAACGAATATGGCGGATTAATGATGTCGCAATTTTTTTACAGTGCTCTGTAGGGCATGTGTACAATCTTTGCAGCAACGATGAGATACCCAAAATAAAAAAGGGTAAGTTTTTATTTTTCATTCCTGAAGAGATCCAAGAGTGGGTCTTACAAGGAGACTGAAAAATGAGTAAAAGATTTATAGCAACCCAGTACCCTGGAATCCGAAAAGATTCCACTACTGGTAAATTTCAAGCTAGAAAATCAATTAATGGAAAGATGTACCAAAGTATTTTTTCTAAAATATCTGAAGCGAAAAAATGGAGAAGTACATTTAACCCGTTGGTTGAGACTCAGAAAAAAGTAGAGACAACTGATGTTCGATTGAATGGAGTGGATACTCGATTTAATTTTAAAGAAGTGTGGGATTTGTATCAACGCATCTATCTTCCTTCTATTGAAGTACAATCAGTTCGAGATACTAAAAAAAGAGCTTCGAGTCTTTTTCCAGACTTTTATGATTTCAAAATGACTCATATCAATGCTGAGTTGATTGATGAAGTAATGATAAAGAAAGTGAAAGAAGCGAAGATTGTTGGAAGCATAAAAAGACTTAGCTTTGATAAAGAGCTTCAGACTTTGAGAGCCGTCTTAAATTGGTACAGAGAAAACTATGATTATCGTTTTGTCGTTCCAATTCTTAAGAGACACTTCCAAGCGGGAGTTGTTCGAAAGAAACTTAAGACCAAGGTTAAGAAGCTTACTTTAGAGCAAGTCATGTTGTTTCTGGATTCTTTTGAAGTAACAATTTGGCGGGATATTGCAAAGATTCAGTTCTATATGGCAGGTCGTGTTCAAGAAGCAGCAGGTCTTCAATGGAGAAATGTTGATCTTGAGAAACGCTGTTTAACTGTTTCTGACGTAGCCGTTTTCGGGGCAGAAAAGAACTTTGAGTACCTCAAGGAAATTCCCAAAAATGGTCAGGAAAGGATTGTTCCAATAACGGATGAAATGTTCCAAGTCTTAACTAGAAGGTTAAAAGAGCGAAACTCAGATGACTGTAGCTATTTCAGAGAATCTAATGGCGAAAGACTGGACTTTGTTTTTCATCTAAAAGGACAACCTCTCGGTTTTAGGCAAATACAGTACAGGTACAACAAAGCATTGAAGAATGCCGGCTTGTTTCCTGAGTTTAAGGGCACTCACATCCTCAGAAAGGCCATGGCAAATATTGTCAGGCAATCTATGGGATTGGATGCAGCTCAAGCTGTAGGGGGCTGGAAAAGCCGTGAGGTTGTTGAAAAGACCTATACGGATTCTGCACCAACGGAACTAAGTTTAAGAGCTTTGAATAAGGTTCAAGATCAGATTTCAAAAATAAAGTTGGAACGGTTGGAACAAGTTGGAACAAAGACGAAAAAGTTTTAGGCAAAAAAAAAGCAGAATGGGTTAAATTCTGCTTTTAGATATCTTAGAACTCCGAAGAGTAATAAAACTAGAATTTTAATGGCGGGAGCGAAGGGACTCGAACCCTCGGCCTCCGGCGTGACAGGCCGGCGTTATAACCAACTTAACTACGCCCCCGCGTATTAAGTTCAATGAATATAAATGTGCGGGAGTATTTCAGTCAAGAGAAAACGAAATTATCTGTAGATTGAATAAAGAATTCTTCCAGACATGACAATTAGCAGCAACACAAAAAGTCTTTGGGAGGTGGTTCTAGAAACCTTTTGACTTAGTTTTGCCCCAAGCTTGCTAGAGAAGGATGAGCCGATAAAAATTAGGCCCGCCACGGCCAGCTGTACTGAACCGAGCTGGGTTCCACTTAGAATGCCATTTGTGATGACCTCCGGTGAGGAAATTTGAGCGTATCTGATCATACCCACAAGAGTGCCACCGATCATGGCGAGATTTGAGTAAACCGGAACATAGGGCAAAGGAAATTTATGGACTGTAAGAAGGAGAGGAACCATGACAATGCCGCCCCCGAGACCCGTCATACCAGCGATAAGCCCACCGGCCAGTCCCGTGAGGAGAATGGTGGCCGATTTAAGGAGGTTTACGTCTTTTATTTCGCCAGAGGTGCTTGAGTTTGCCTTGAAGAAAAGGGTCCTGATTCCAGTGAGAATAAGGACTAGGGCGAAGATGAGGCGGACTGTTTTTGGGTTAATATGCTGCACTATGAATGAGGAGGAAAGGACCCCGAGCATCATTCCCAAAGCGAGGAGTGCGCCCCAATCAAATCTTGTTTTTCTTCCTAAACGTCTAAAATTATATGTGTTAACAATGGAATTGAAGAAGATAACGGAAAGAGATGTGCCAATGACGACTGAAGGTGGGACATCTGGGAATAGTCCGTATAAAACAGGGACTATTAAAACACCGCCTCCTACGCCGAAAAAAGCTGACAGAAGGCCGACAAAGAATCCCGTTAAGGATAGTATGATAAAAAGCATCGACCCTAAGTTTAATTGGGAAGATGGTGGAAGACAAATATGGAATTTATAAACTCGCTTTGGAAATTTATGGTGCTCTCTTCGCCGGTCTTGTTATTAGGACTTGCGGTGGCAGGGATTATTCACGCCTATATTACGGTGGATAAAATCAAATCTATTCTTGGAGGAAATTCTATTGGTGCCGTTTTTAAAGCGGCCATATTAGGGATTCCTCTTCCTCTTTGTAGTTGCGGGGTTATCCCAGCTGCTGTGACCATTAGAAAAAGCGGCGCTAGTAATGGGGCGACTTCTAGTTTTTTAATTGCGACTCCAGAAAGTGGAGTGGATTCAATCGCCATGACTTACGCCATGATGGACATACCAATGACCATCATTCGTCCAATCGCTGCCTTTGTTTCAGCCTTTGTCGCGGGAGTGCTTCACTTCTTTTTTAATGACTTTGAGCTTGAAGAAGAGGTTGTTGAAAAAAAGAGTCCATGTTGTGCAAAAACAAAAGCTGCTAAGGAAGCAGCCGCGAATAAGGTGAATCCTTTAGCAAGAGGATTTAAATTTGCCTTCGTTGATCTGATAAATGATATCGCTCTATGGTTAAGCTTTGGTATTTTACTTGGGGCGGGAATTGATCTTCTTGTTCCCACGGAATGGATTCAGTCTTTAAATGGATTAGGTGGTAGGCTAATTTTATTAGGAGTGGGAATTCCGCTTTATATTTGTGCCTCAGCGACAACACCAATTGCCGCTTCCCTCATGTTAAAGGGGTTATCTCCAGGGCTTGCCTTGATTATTCTTCTAACTGGACCGGCTACGAACCTCGCTAATATTTTAGTTCTTCAAAAATATATTGGTAAAAAAGGAATCGCGATTAATATTGCGGCCATTGCTGTGGTGACGTTGCTCTTTAGTTTTCTTGTGGACTTTCTTTATACTTATTTTGCCTGGCCATTAAACTTTAATATCTCGTCTCACGATCATGGGCACGGGGCTGCCTGGTGGGAAATAGGCGCCGTTGTGATTCTTTCTTTCTTATTAATTAAGGGGATCTTTCAAAAAGAAATTCTTCCTCGTTTAAAGAATGAGAAAGCAGGTTGTAGTTAATGAAAATTTTTATCACTGGCGGAACTACTGGAATCGGCTTATCACTTGCCGAGGCCTATTTAAAGGAAGGTCATAGGGTAGGCGTTTGCGGACGAGACCTTGGAAAGCTTCCAGAAGACTTCTTACAAAAATATCCCAAATCTCATGCTTATAAGGTGGATGTCACCAATAAGGATGAGCTTTTTAATGCTATTAATGAGTTCTCTTCAGGACAACTTGATTTAATGATTGCTAATGCTGGAAGAAGTGAGGGAAGTAAACCTTCTTGGCCTGACTTTGATGTTTATCACAATATTATGGATGTAAATGTTAAGGGAGTGCTTTACGCCTTTGAAGCGGCCTTAAATATTATGAAAAAGCAGGGAAGAGGTCATTTAGTTTCAATAGCCTCGGTTGCTGGATTTGTAGGGCTTCCTGGAGCAGCAGCCTACTGCGCTTCTAAGGCGGCAGTTTTAAGATTAAGTGAAAGTATGGCCATTGATTTAGGGCCTCAGGGCTATGATGTGACGGCCATTTGTCCTGGTTTTATTGATACGCCCTTAACAAAACAAAATAAACACCCCATGCCTTTTCTCATGTCGGCGGAGGAAGGGGCCCAAAGAATTAAACAGGCCATTGCTCAGAAGAAGGTGATGTATATTTTTCCTTTTAGGATGAAAGTAATCATTACCATCTTAGATAAGATGCCACGTTTTCTTTATCAGTTGATATGGAAAATCCCAGGGGTTAGGCCTTAATAACGTCTTTCGATAGAGTCTTTACTGCGCATTAAAGTTCCAGCTAAATCGTTTATGATCCCAGACCAGATGGTATCGATTAGGTTTTCACCAATCTTCATTTGATAGTCTTCAATATTCATATACTCGACTTGAGTTTTATCGTCCCAATCTTTTTTAAAGTCTATTTCAAACTTTCGAGCTTCTTTAGGGCTATAGACCACTGCTCCTAGTTCTCTAAAGCTTCCCTGAAGAGTGTCTGGATTTAGATTTGAGGAGCCCACCATGAGGATTTTCCCATCGAAGCTGCTAATCTTTCGATGATTTTCCTGATGATAAGTCTGAGTTGTTCCATTGATAAATTTCGCTATGGCCCCATGAAGTTTTCGAGATCGAATTTCTACACCCGCTTCTTTCATCTTTTTAACAAACATAGTGTTTGGAAATCCATTAAAACCAAAGTTTTCGTTATTATCCATAAGGATTTTAATCTTTATATCGGAATCAATTTTCTTTTTAAGGATAAGTGCATCGACGATATAGGGATCATATAAAAAGAGCTGCTCCATATAAATATGAGTTTTAGCTTCTTGAATAAGTTCTATAAGTGCGTTTCTCACATTTCTAATTTTGCCGTCGACACTGGCCTCGGCTATTCTAAGGGTTGAGTCTCCCATTACCGGGTACTCTTCTCTTTTAATTTTAAAATTTTCAAGGATCTCTTCTTTGATGGGAAGGTAGGTTTTATTATCAAAACCAAGTTCTTTATAAAAAAACCAGCTAAGCTCCTTTTTATCTTCCGTAAGGGCCGCTTCTATATCTTCAATATAAGAATCTTGAATTAGGGCAGCGGCCGGACCTTTTACCCATAAGGTATTGTCGTAATAGTAGGAACCGCTATGATCAGTCCAGTTTTTACTGCCAAAGAAAGCCTCGGGAGCATCAGTATTGGCATCGATGATTAGAACCTTTGAATGATCTATTTTTGATTCATAGTAAGTATTTCTTTTTTCTATTTCATTAAAGACCTCTTCGGTCTTGGGAACTAGTCCTGTTAAGTTGAATGGGATACCCGGTGGATGCCTCTGTATATTAGCTTGCAGGAGATAAACCTTTTCTTTAACTTTTGGTTCAAGCTCAATACGTTTTTTTATATAGTCGAAGATCGGCATCATCTCTTCTTTCATATTGTAATTTGTGGCATAATCGTGAAGAAAAAGCAGTTTGAAGCCATCTTCTTTTTTTAGGGCCTCATCGATAGCAAATTTAGCGAAAGCTCCGCCCATGGTTCCACCGAAAAGGAAGATATCGATAAAGATGCTTTCTCTAGAGCGTTTAACCATTTCAACCATTCGTTTGAAAATTTGATCTTTAAAGACAGGGTGATTTTCTATATTCATATAAGGCTTTGAAAAATCTAAGCTACCACCGTTAAAAATGGAACGCTCGTTGACCCAGTCGATCCTGTCGATTCCAACTTCATTATGGCTTAAAAGCTCAACTTGGTTTCCTGGGATCAAACCGTAAGGATCTAGGACATAACCTTTTATATCTTTTGAAAGAGTTTCTAGTTTAGTCACGAGAAGCTTGGTCTCAAGAATTGATCTGGTAAAAATATAGTCATCCTCAATAGAAGCTATGATCTCAGACTTTTCTTTTATATCTTGAAGAAATTCTGTGGCAATCCTTTCTGAGCTTAAGTCTAACTGCCCAGTGAGCTCTCTTAGGATTTGAAGGGTCTTGAGAGAATTGGAATTATTTGGGTTTTGAATATGATCTCTTAAAGAGATAAGTTTATGCATTTGAATATAACTTAGAACATTTTTTAGTTTCTCTTGATCTGGGTTTATATACCTCCAGTATATTAATGGTCTTAAGACTTCAGCTGGAAAGAACTGATCAGTAGATTTTAAGAAAGTGTTGATCTTTTTACGCTTCTTTCTTTTTTGATCTAGATAAAGATTTTTGAAATCCTTTTCTAATGCAAAATCGCTTTTTCCAAAAAGGCTAGGGTAGACTTCAAGATAAAAGTCCCTAAGAATTATAGAATCTTTAATATAAATAGATTTCGCTTGAGCAATTGAGCAGAATAAAACGGTAAGAAGGAGAAAAAGCTTCATTGTGAACCTACCTCCTTGAACATTGAATGAAATCTATATAGCTTTAAGGCCTTGATCATCTGAAGGGAGTCATCTCCAAGAAGAGAGTGCCTAACTTGGCTTTTGAATTTTCTTTTTTGTCCTAAGCTAAAGCCGGACCAATCTCCATGAGATTTTATTTGTGAGGATTGGCTAAAACGTTTTTGATCAAAGTCAAAGACTAGTTTTTTAAGCTCAAATTCAAAATCCTTGGATTGATCTCCTCCAGTAAAGAGAAGTTTATTTGGTCTTGAGTCTTTAGAAAAAAGATTGAGATTAGCTATAGGACCTTCTCGGTAATGCTCCGGATATTTTATTCTTCCAAAATGGACTTCAATTTTCTCCGTCGCCGGTTTTAAGTTTTTGAGATTAAATGGTTTCGTTAGATCAACAGTAATTATTCTTGGTTTGTTATTTTTTAGCCATTTACCACTTAGCTTAGTTTTTAATCCTGAAAGGGGAATACTTGGAGTCCAATTAGAATTCATTTTAAAATAGCGACGATACTTTACAAATCCCTTCACCGCGTTTTTAGGAGGGTTAGGAATCGGATTTAATGGATTCCAGTTTAGGTCGGCCACTTTGAACCAAAGAGTTATTACGCCTCCAAGGTTTTGATAATTTTTTGAAGCTGGTGCTACTCTAGCTACCAGGCTATCCTCAAAATCCTTTTCTTTTGATTTTAAATTCTTAAAAAGAGTTCCTGTCTGATTACTGTCAAAGAATTGATTAGAACCCATAAGACTTTCAAATTTTTTAATTTGATGAGGTTCAAAATGTAGATCAACTTGAAAAGTTCCATTTACAATTTTTAGAACATATAAGGATTTTAAAAATTTCTTGCTAAAAGCCTCGATTAGATTTTCTTTGAACAGCTCCTTTGGCAGCTCCTCTCCCGTTTTTTTGAGGAGAGTTTCACTAATGGCCATATGAAGGGCCAATCTAGCTCTCTTTTTTATGGATTCTCCATCTTTATCGGTCCAGAACTTTATATCCATTTTATGGTTTTTGCTAAAGTAGTCGCCGTAGAGATTAGGGTCTTTACCTTCAAAGAATTCGATGCTGGCCGGATTTCTCTTTTTATATGAAGAGTTTTGATCCCATCGGTTTTCAAGTCTTGTTTGAGAAAAAACAAAAAGAGCAACTCCAAGAATTGCCAAAGAAATCTTTATCTTTTGAACATGTTTTTTCATTATCCGAGACCCAAGCTATAGCTAATAACTTTTCGGAATAATATAAATTTTATTAAGAAACAGAGTCTTCTAGTAAGGAATATAGGGGGTTGAAATCATTCCTCTTCTTTGGCGTAAAACTCGACAAATTCCTCAGTATACATGAGCTGTTTACTATCTTTGATACGATCCACATAGAGGACCCCAAAAAGATGGTCTAGTTCATGCTGGAAAACTGTAGCGTCAAAATCCTCTAGGACAAGTGTCTGCTCTTCACCTTCAAGATTTTTAAAATCTACTTGAATTTTTCTTGGCCTTTCAACGTAGCCACGAAGACCTGGAACAGAAAGACAACCTTCCCAAAACCCCTGTGGAGTTTCATCTAAGAATTTTATTTTTGGATTTATTACAACGTAAAGGGGAGTTTCTTCAGCATCAGGATATCGTTCAGAATCCTCGGGGACTCCAACAAGAGCAACTTGTTTACTAATCCCGATTTGCGGGGCAGCGATTCCAATTCCATCTTCTGCGGCCATTGTATCAAGTAAGTCTTGAACAAGTTCCTTTGTTTCTGGTGAACCAATTTCTTCGTCAGTTAATGGGGCGGCGGTTTGCCTAAGTACTGGATGTCCCATTCGAATGACTTTTTTTACTGCCATGAGCTAACTCCCTTATGCTCGAACTTTGCCCTATTCTATCACAGTTTGTAAAATCACTTAATCGAACCAAGGTTAAGTTATGAAAATATTATTCGTTTGTTTAGGAAATATTTGTAGGTCTCCCACCGCAGAGGGAGTCTTCCAAGCTTTAGTTAATAAAGCTGGGCTCTCAGAAAAAATCAAAGTGGACTCCGCTGGGACCAGTGGTTGTCATGTGGGTGAGCGAGCTGATTCTCGAATGAGAGATCATGCAATGGCACGGGGATATGAGCTTACAAGTATTTCAAGAAAATTTGATGAGCACCGAGATTTTGAACACTACGATAAAATTGTCGTTATGGATGCTTTAAATTATCGAGATGTTCTAGAGCTAGGTCCGGAGTATAAAAACAAAATCTTTATGATGACTGACTTTTGCAAAAGTCATAATGAAGAAAAAGTTCCTGACCCTTATTATGGAGGGCCAGCAGGTTTCGAAAAAGTGCTTGATATCGTCACTGATGCCTCTGAAGGATTACTAGAAGAGATAAAAAAAGAATTATGATTAAGGATCAAAAAAACTATATCACTCCTATGGGGTTAAAGAGGCTTTTTGATGAACAGGACTGGCTTTTAAAAGAAGAGCGGCCTAAGGTCACAAAGGTTGTAACTTGGGCCGCAAGTCTAGGTGATAGATCTGAAAATGCAGATTATCAATACGGAAAGAAAAGACTTCGTGAGATAGATAGAAGACTTAGATTCTTGGCTAAGAGAATAGACTCGGCTGAGGAAGTTGACCCTCTAATGATTAGCTCATCAAAGATTCAATTTGGAGCAACAGTCTTGATCGAAGACGAAGAAGAAAATAAGAAGAAATTTAGTATCGTAGGAATCGATGAGACTGATACTAAAAAAGGATATATCAGCTGGATATCTCCCATAGCGAAGGCCTTACTTGGCAAAGAAGAAGGGGATGATGTCGCTGTACAAACACCGCTTGGTGAAGTTGAATACAATATAATAAAAATTGAATATATCTTGATTCCCATGGAGGAATGGCAATGCATATAGAAATACCTATAAGTCTCGGAGAGCTTTTAGATAAATTAAGTATTTTGATGATTAAATCAGAGATGATTTCAGATAAAGAAAAACTTAAAGATGTGGCCATCGAAGAGAGGCTTCTAAAGGGAAAAGTTGAAGCTCTTGGGATCGACTCTAGTGAGCTCTTTGAGGAATTGCTGCAGATCAATAAAAAATTGTGGAAAATCGAGGATGATATTCGTGAGAAAGAGAGAAAAGATGAATTTGATAAGGAATTTATTGAATTGGCGCGAAGCGTATACATAACAAATGATCAAAGATTTGATATTAAAAACCGTATTAATTTAAAATTCGGTTCGGCCATAAAAGAAGTTAAATCTTACGAAGAGTATTGAGGTAGAAAATATGAGTGGTTCAAGCACTATCCCTGTTGAGTTAAAGCATAAATTATATGAAGAGTCGGTTCAGAATCATGAAGCGGACCTTGAGTTTATGGAAGAGCAATTTGAAAGATTTCGTAAAAGAAAGCCACGAACTTTAAGAGAAGACTTTGGTGGAACAGCGGCCATGGCCTGTGACTGGGTAAAAATTCATCCAGAAAATAAGGCTTGGGGAATTGATCTTGATCCTGAGCCAATGAAGTACGGGATGGAGAATCATTATGCGCGCTTAACTGATGAGCAAAGAACAAGAATGAAATATATCGAAGGAAATGTTCTGCACGATTACGATTTTAAAGCTGATATTATCGCGGCCTTTAATTTTTCATATTTTATTTTTAAAAAGAGAGCAGATCTGCTTGAGTATTTTAAGAAGGCCTATGACGGTTTAAATGAAGATGGAATCTTTATGGTTGATATCTTCGGCGGAACAGATTGCTATGAAGAGCAAGTAGAAGAAACCGAGCATGATGATCATAGCTATTTTTGGGATTGTGATAAGTACAACCCTCTTACAAGCGAATGTCTCTACTATATTCACTTTAAAACCCACCACGATGGTAAGAAATATGAAAAGGCCTTTACCTATGATTGGCGTCATTGGACTCCAATGGAGATTAAAGAGCTCATGGAAGAAGCTGGATTCTCAAAGGTCTATACTTACTGGGAAGGGGAAGACGAAGACGGCGATGGAGACGGGAATTTCTTCTTATCTGAAAATGAAGAGAACTGCGAGTCTTGGGTTATTTATATTGCCGGCCTAAAATAGTCGCTTATTAAATAAAGGAGGTGGAATTTTCCTCCTCCTTTGAATTTTTTTCAATAATATTCCCATGTTATAATTCACGAATGAGTGAAGCAGGAAAAAAGAGAATCATCGTCGCTGATGATGAAGAAGGCATCCGCGATGTCTTTAGTATGATTATTGAATCAAGTTTTGATCATGAAATCTTATTATGTGACTGCGCTGCTTCCGCTATCGAAACCATTAAAAAAAATCCTAAAATTGATTTAATTTTTAGTGATTACAATATGGGTAAGGATACGGGCGGAGACCTTTATAAGTTTTTAAAGGATAAAAACTTAGATATTCCTTTTGCCCTTTGTTCTACTTACTCGCCTGAAGATATTGATGGCTTTGAAGAGTTTGATACGGATCACCCTCATAATGCTTACTTTCAAAAACCTTTTACCTCCGAAGAAATTGTAGGACATATTAATAAAGTTTGTGGTGAGGAAACAATTCCTACTTCAGAAATACAAACTTTTGTAAGAGTTAACCCAGAACGCTTTATGCGTCTTAATCAAATCAAAGAAACTTTTGATGTTTATATCAGATTATCTAAAAAGAAATATGTAAAAATTATTAATGAAGGTGAGTCAGAAAGTTTCGAGGTCATTGATAAATATATTAAGAAAGGTGTTGATTATATTTTTCTTGAGTGGCAAAAATACGAAATTTTTGAAAAAAAATCTATTGAGGCTCTCTTTGATAAATTTGAAGAACAGCTTGCTACAGCTAGTAACGAAGAGCTCACGGAAAATGTCCTCGATAGTATTGAGGCCATTCAAGGAATGGTTAAAAACTTGGGCGTGAATGAGAGAACGGTTGAACTAATCGATAAGGTTGTCGATTCAACTGAGAAAATGATTTCTAAAAGTGGAAATCTGGATGAGCTTTTAAATCTCTTAAAATCGAAAGATGGGTATATTAAAGATCATGGTTATCTATGCTCTTATGTGGCCTGTTCTATCGCCGAAAGAATGAGCTGGAAAACGGAAGGAATCTGGAAAAAGATTATTACGGCCTCGCTCTTTCAAAATATATCTCTTGAAGAAAATGAACTGGCCATGATCTATGACTTAAATAGTAATGAGTACAAAGGTCTAGAGGATCGAGTTCAGACTAAAATAAAAATGCATCCTCAAGACTCTGTGAAGATCATTTCAGATGCGGAATCAAATTTCTCCGAAGATACTCGTAAAATGATTCAAAATCATCATGAGCTCCCAGATGGAAGTGGGTATCCTAGGGGCTTAAACGCAACGAATGTGGCTCCGTTGGAAGCTCTCTTTATTCTCGCTACTAACTTTGCTCACTCTTTAATTATGACTAAAGATGTTGATCAGATTAATATCATCGCTCAGGATTATAATGAGGTATACAATAAAGGTAATTATAAAAAACCTTATCAAGGTTTTTTGAAAACTTTTATTAAATTGATTCCACCGAAAGATTAGAACTTATTAACAATATAATTATGAAGGTTTTTTAAAGTGAAGAGCTCTTTGTTCTTTGGGCAAAAAACTTTATCCTCATTCGCCTGATTGATCTCTTCAACGAGCGAAATAAAGTCTATCTCAGTGTCCTTCACTTCTAGTGATTCATTTATGTCTTCAAAAAGATTTTCAAGTTCTTCCCCCATACCTAACTGGGCTTGGTTAAGAATTTTCAAAACCTGACTTCTGCCGCGGTAGTGGCGAAAATTTGAGCTCATCATTTCTAGATAAAATTGCCCCTCATAAGAAAAGGCTAATCCATTGGCAGAGCCGGCAAGAGTAGTTCCCGTATCGGTTGCAGTTGCTCCAGCGGTCATATTAGTGACGGTACTAACTAGGCCTCTAGTGGCGAAGTTCGTAGACATGGCCGGGGCCGTAATTGGTGATACGATAACCCTAGTTTTATAGGCCTTATAAGCGTCTTGACACGATGCTTCAGCGTCAAAGCCTATACTTACAAGAATAATTAAGATTAGTGTTTTCATGCATCCCAAAGTTAAAGAATGCCTGTATTTACTTAGCTATGCGCAATAATGCAAATAGTTTTTAGTTTAGGTCAAAATTTTCAAAGTTAAGTTTTGGATACTTTTTTTGGAGGGCCTTGGTGACTTGTTTATTACTTTGATCAAGGACGAGAATCTTATCTGAATCGTCGATTTGGGTCTTTACCCATGACATCAGGGATAAAAGCTCTTTATCAAGTGAGTCCTGATCTGCTTTTATATGGCCTAGGAAAAAATTTTTATCGAAGTGTTTTGTGCAATAAAGGTTTTTGCTTGGTCCCTTTTGTCCTGATTGTTCCATTTTTAGAAGGAGACCATTGAGGAAATAATTAAGGGCATAAAATGGTCTTGGGTAGGTCTCAAGACCAGTATTAGAAACCCAAACAAGGCCTCTTACATGATGATTTAATCTAGATTGAAGCTGCTCAATATCAGAAGGCACTCTTAATCCTTTGAGAGGGCATCTAGTATTCCATTAATAAATGAAAAGGAAGTGCCTGAACCGAATTTCTTAGCCAGATTTACACCCTCATTAATGACAACAGGGCCAGGGGTCAAATTCATGATCTTCATTTCGCATGCACAAATCATAAGAATTGATAGATCAATCTTATCCATATTCTCAAGCTTCCAGCCTTTGGCCTTGGAGGCAACCCAGTCTTCTAAGCTATCCCAATTCTCAATTGTTTTTTCAATAAGGTCTTTTGAAAAATTAAAAGAGTCATTGTCTAAAATATTGTCGGGATGTTCACTATCTTTTTCTGCATATGAATTTTTAAAATCATTTAACTTATTCTCAAGATCTTTAGAATCGCCTAGGGAATTCTTAAGATCTGGCAATTGAAACTGATAAATAAATTTGAAAGCAAATTCGCGAGCCTTACTGCGGGGTTTGGGTTGTTGCACCAATAACTCCTGTTTCATTATTTTTCAAACTGGTAACAAAACCTTCTATATCATTAAAGTCCCAATAGATAGAAGCAAATCTGATATAGGCTACAGCATCTAATTGTCTAAGCTTTTCCATGACGTATTCACCAATAAGCTTTGAGGGAACTTCCTTAGCCGGATAATCCCTAAGCATCCCTTGTAAAGACTCGACAACGTCATCTATTTCAGAAGAAGAAAGTTTAGTTTTTTGACAGGCATTTTGAAGCCCTTTTAAAACTTTTTCTTTACTAAAAGTTTCGCGTCTTCCGTCAGCTTTAACGATAGGTGGGATTTGATGAATAATTTTTTCATGAGTGGTAAATCTGAATTCACACTTTTCACATTTTCGGCGGCGACGAACTGACTGGCCTTCAAGTTGAAGGCGCGAGTCTATAACTTTTGTGTCGCTATCATTACAGTGTGGGCAATTCATTTATAAACCGGATATTCCTTACAGAGGTCTTCAACCTCAGTCTTAATCTTGTTTAAAGCTTCCGCATTGTCTTTGTTTTTTATGGCTTCGACAATCCAGTCTGCAATCTTTCCCATATGTTCTGTATTTAGTCCACGGGTGGTTATGGCCGGAGTTCCTAAGCGAATTCCAGAGGTTACGAAGGGGGAGCGCTTATCTCCAGGAATCATATTTTTATTACACGTGATTCCAGCCTCTTCCAAAATAGCTTCGGCTTCTTTTCCTGTTACATCCAAGCTATCGGTCTTAACTAAAATCAGGTGGTTATCAGTTCCACCAGAAACGATACCTACACCTTTACCTTGAAGGCTTTCAGCTAGGGCCTTGGCATTTTCAATAACCTTAGTTTGATAATCCTTGTATTCTGGCTGAAGGGCTTCGAGAAAAGCTACAGCTTTTGAGCCAATCACATGTTCAAGTGGGCCACCTTGGATTCCAGGGAAAACATTGAAGTTGATCTTTTTCGCTAGTTCTTCATCATTCGTAAGGATAATTCCACCTCTAGGTCCTCGAAGAGTCTTATGAGTTGTGGAAGTTACAAAATGAGCATGGGGCATTGGAGAAGGATGAACCCCAGCGGCCACGAGTCCTGCGATATGGGCCATGTCCACGAAAAGGTAGGCATCAACACTATCAGCGATTTCTCTAAATCTTTTAAAATCAATTGTTCTTGGGTAAGCAGAAGCTCCCGCCACAATCATTTTAGGTTTTTCTTTTAAGGCCACTTCTTGAAGATGATCATAATCAATCATTTCTGTTTCTTCATTTAGTCCGTAGCTAATTATTTCAAAAAGTTTTCCTGAGAAGTTAACTGGGGAACCGTGGGTCAAATGACCACCCTGGGAAAGGTCCATTCCAAGTACTTTATCTCCAGGGTTAAGAGCTGCAAAGTAAACCGCCATATTGGCCTGAGAACCAGAATGGGGCTGAACATTGGCATACTTTGAGCCAAAGAGTTTACAAACTCTATCAATGGCGATTTGCTCGATGGAATCAACGACTTCACATCCACCGTAGTATCTTTTCTTTGGAAGCCCCTCTGCATATTTATTTGTAAGGATCGTTCCCTGTGCTTCCATAACCGCCGGAGAAGCATAATTTTCAGAGGCGATAAGTTCTAATCCCAATTCTTGTCTTGAGCGTTCTTTTTCAACAAGAGCTGCAATTTCACTGTCCATAGTGGCCATGTCTTTAGAGTTAGGATGAAACCATGTCATATTTATTCCCCCGAATATTTTTTAACGATTAAGGTAGAATTTGTTCCACCAAAACCAAAAGAGTTGTTCAGTCCGTATTCAACTTCTGTTTTTTCGCATTTATTAGGAACATAGTTAAGATCACATTCTGGATCTTGGTTCTCCAAGTTAATTGTTGGAGGAAGAATTCCTTCATGAACAGCCTTCGTTGTCATGATTGATTCTATCCCACCGGCCGCACCGAGTAGGTGACCGGTCATCGACTTAGTAGAACTTACTCTAAGATTAAAAGCATGATCCCCAAAAGTTTTCTTAATCGCTTTTGTTTCTGCAATATCTCCAAGTGGAGTCGAAGTTCCGTGAGCATTTATATAGCCAACTTGCTCTGGAGAAATTCCAGCGCTATCAAGGGCCATCTTCATACTGGCACAAGCTCCGTCACCGTCTGGATGTGGGGCTGTAATATGATGAGCATCTGAAGTGGCACCATGACCAACAACTTCAGCATAAATTCTTGCCCCGCGGGCTTTAGCTTTTTCATAGTTTTCAAAAACTAAAAGTCCGGCACCTTCCCCCATAACAAAACCATCTCTTCCAGTATCAAACGGTCTAGAGGCCTTCTCTGGTTCATCATTTCTTCTTGAAAGTGCTTTCATATTTGTAAATCCCCAAAGCGGAGTATCTACAATAACGGCTTCAGAACCACCGGTCACAACAACATCTTGTCTACCAGATTCAATATCAAAGGCAGCGGCGCTGATGGCGTGACTAGCAGAGGCGCAGGCTGAGGCGATAGTATAATTAACGCCTTTAATTCCATATAAAATACTAAGCAGACCTGTGGCCATATTAGGGATGATAGAAGGAATAAAAAATGGAGAAACTCTTCTCGGTCCTTTTTCTAGCCAGGTCTGACAAGTGTTTTGAATGATCGGGAAGCCACCCATTCCTACACCTAGAATACATCCAACTCTATAGGGGTCATACCCTTTGAAGTCGTCAAGAAGTCCGGCATCTTTTAAAGCTTCATTACATGTTTGAACGGCGTAATGAATAAACTTATCATAGCGAGGCTGCTCTCTTTCACTTAAGAGTTCATCTGCTAATTGAAAGTTTTTAACTTCTCCAGCGATTTTAACTGTAAGAGGCTCACTATCAATATTTTCAATTTTACTGATTCCGGGTTTGCCTTCAATTGCGTTTGACCACACATCGTTTAGATTGTGTCCAAGGCCGCACATGGCACCCATTCCTGTAATGACTACGCGATTTTTTTTCAAGGGTTTCTCCTTCTTTTAGTTATAAAAAAAAAGCCCCGTAAGGGGCTTTTTAATTCTTAGCTTTTATTGCTTTTTTTCTAAGTAGGTAACAACATCCTGGATGTTTTTAAGTCCTTCAGCATCTTCTTCAGGAATTTCAACACCAAATTCATCTTCCATCTTCATCATTAGCTCAACGATGTCGAGTGAGTCTAAGTTGAGATCATCTACAAAACTCGTTTCTGCTTTAATCTTTGCTAGGTCAATTTTCGTTGCTTCGCTAACGAGTTTAATAACTTTTTCTTCCATCATTATCTCCGTGTTTTTTAACTATGAATTTTTATAACTTTTTATATATAAATGCCACCGTCAATTTTTATGACTTCACCTGTAATATACGAGCTAGCCTTTGAAAGGAGGAAACTAACTAAGTTTGCTACCTCTTGGCAATCCCCAAAGCGATTCAGCGGTATTTGGGACATATAGAGCTCTTTAGCCTTGTCATTTAAAGCGTCTGTCATGTCGGTTTGGATAAAACCTGGGCATACCGCGTTACATCTAATATTTCTGCTGGCGAGCTCTTTTGCATATGACTTGGTGAATCCAATAAGCCCTGCTTTTGACGCAGAGTATGCAATTTGGCTTGGATTTCCCATTAGCCCTACAACAGATGAGATGTTCACTACACTTACGTCCTCGGCCTTAAGAAAGCTTCTTGAGAGGCTTTGAGTAAGCATAATGGCTCCCTTAAGATTAGTATCAATAGTTTGAGACACATCCTCTTCTTTCATTCTAAGAACAATCTGATCCTTAGAGATACCAGCATTATTAACAACACCAGTAATTGGTCCATTCTCAGAAACAAATTTATCAAGAGCTTCCTTCATTTGAGGAGTATTTGTAATATCAAAAAGAATTCCAGTGGCCTCGGTGGCTCCGGCAGCTTTTAATTCGTCACGAAGAGAATTTGCCGCATCTTCTTTACCCTCTCGGTAATTAAAGATGACATGGGCTCCCTGCTCGGCCAGTGATAAGGCTAAGGCTTTTCCGATTCCACGAGTGGCTCCTGTTATTAAGATCTTTTTTGCATTTAAATCATCATATTTTACTTTCATGAGAGAACCTCACCAAGTTCGTCAAAGGCACCTTCTTTATCTAAAGAAATAACCTTAATGTTTCTATTAATTTTTCTAAGAAGTCCCATTAAAACTCTACCTGGTCCAACTTCTAAAACAACGGTGTCATCCGGAAGGGACTGTATACTTTGAGTCCAAAGAACTGAGCCGGCTACCTGATTATAAAGATTATTTCTCATAGTATCGGCAGCTGTTCCTGCTCCGTACTCCGTAGCATCAATATTTGCTATATAAGGAAGAGTATTTTCTTTAAAAGTAATTGAATCAAGATGAGCTTTTAACTGTTCAGCGGCAGGTTTCATTAAGCTTGAATGAAAAGGAGCTGATACATTTAACTCTATGGCCCTATGAGCTTCTTTATAATTATCGGCAATCCATTTTACCGCTAAGTCGCAGGCACTAGCGTGACCAGAGATAACGATTTGATTTGGCTCATTAAAGTTTGCGGGCATAACTTGTTCAGATTCTGATGAGCAAGCAGCGCAGGCCTTCTCGATAACATCCTGAGGCACCTTCATAATGGCAAACATTTTCCCTGCCCCAGCTGGAACGGCTTCTTGCATATATTTTCCACGAAGATGAACGGCCTTAATCGCATCCTCAAAACTAAGAACACCTGCTGCAACCAATGCGGCATACTCACCAACACTATGACCAAGAACGCGATCAATTTTCACATTCTTTTCTTTTAAAACTTCAGACGCCTTTTCAAATAAAGCTACTGAATGAGCAAGAATGGCAGGTTGAGTATTTTTAGTAAGAGTAAGATCCTCATCAGGGCCTTCTAACATAATCTTTGAAATGGAATATCCAAGAGCATCGTTTGCTTTTCCAAGATATTCGTATGAAGAATGCCCTTCAAGTTGAGAGCCCATTCCGACATATTGTGAACCTTGTCCTGGAAAGGCGAGAGTAACTGATTTTGTCATAAATCTTCCTTAGTATCTAAGTAGCGTTGCGCCCGAAGTAAGACCGGCACCGAATGCATCAAAAAGAACTAAATCGCCCCTTTTGATTCTTCCTTCTTTTATCGCCTCATAAAACGCGATGGGAACAGTTGCTGCCGAAGTATTTCCATATTTTTCAATATTTACAATAACTTTCTCGTTTGGAATCCCAAGAAGTTTACCTGTTGTTTCAATAATTCTGATATTGGCCTGGTGAGGAACTAACCAATCAACCTCATCCATAGAGACACCGGCTTTTTCCATAACCGTTTTAGCATTATCAGCTAAGGTTCTTGTGGCAACTTTAAACATATCTCTTCCCTTCATTTGCATGAAGTGAGTTCTTTCTAATAAATGATGAGCTTCAATTGGTTGAACTGAGCCACCAACTGGTTGATCAAAAAATTCAGCTCCTGTTCCGTCAGCTCCAAGAACTGAAGAGAGGACTTCTGAACGATCATCTTCTTCATTGCGTCCGATAATAGCAGCGCCGCAACCGTCACCAAAAAGAATACAAATACTTCTATCTTCCCAGTTCACCTCGCGGCTTAGCATTTCTGAGCCAACCACAAGAACATTCTTAACCATTCCTGTTTTGATCATTGAATCGGCCATATTGATTCCATAAACAAAACCAGAGCAAGCAGCAGCTATATCAAGAGCCGCACACTTATTTGTGATGCCAAGTTTTGTTTGAAGAATACAAGCAGAGTTAGGAAGTTTTGCATCTGGAGTAACAGAGGCGAATAAAATCATATCAATATCATTTGCTTCTAGGTTTGCTTCGGCTAAGCAATCTTTGGCCGCAGAGAGGGCCATGTCCGTTGGAAACTCGCCGCCTTCAGTAGAGCAGATTCTTCTCTCTCTAATTCCGGTTCTAGTGAAGATCCACTCATCATTAGTCTCTACCATTTTTGAAAGGTCATCATTAGTCATGACTTTCTTTGGAAGGTAGATTCCTGTTCCTTTGATTTTTGACTTATACATAAGCTACTTCCAAGTTTTTAGCTAAAAAAAAACCCCTAATACCAATGTGTAAATCATTAGCATTAAGGGTGGATGTATTCTTTTTAATTAGAACTTATTTGGCAAGAGTTTATTCTTCGCCTTCGTCCTCTTCACGATCTGCTTTCGTCTCGAAGATCTTACGACCTTTATAATATCCAGAAGGCGTGATGCAATGTCTTTTGGTTAACTCACCAGACGTTGGATCAGTGATCGAATTTACATTGTCATATAGTTTATGATGTTGCCCAGCACGTCTTAAACCTTTACGGGATACACTGGTCTTTTTCTTAGGAACTGCCATTTCTTAACTCCAACTTTCTTTAATATGAATCGAGAATAATTACGTTATTGCGCACAAACTGTAAAGCAGATAAGTGCCTGTTACCTTTTGGGACTAAATGCGTCGTAACACGACGCGCCTAGTCCCAAAAGGTAACAGGCACTTATCATTAGGTATGAAAATATTGCTATGCGGCTTCATGGGATCAGGAAAAACGACACTCTTTGAGAGGATTAAATCTAAGTCCCCAGAGGTTTCCTGTAAGGATCTAGATCAGCTGATTGAAGAGAAACTGGCCGAGCCTGACGAGACCCTTGGGGATGTAATTGGCAGAGTGGGTTGGGAAAAGTTTCGTGAAGTTGAGGAAAGTCTTTTATATCAAGAACTTAGTTTCGATGGAAATCTTCTTATAAGCCTTGGTGGAGGGAGTCTTACTCCTCGTTTGGTTGATGAGATTGATACTAACCCCGAAGTTAGGTTGATCTGGCTAGATACTGATTTTGAAACCTGCTGGTCTCGAGTGTCAGATGATGCTGGGCGTCCCTTGGTCGCAAAAGGCAAAGATTTTTTAAAAAACCTCTATAATGAGAGAAAACCACTTTATGAAAGGGCCAGTATTCACCTGAACCCCCATCAGCAGGGCTTAATTAGCAATTTTCAGCAACTCATCGAGAATTAGACGATAGGTCGAAAAATAAGGCATAATTTTAGTGCGCCAGGAAGGCGTTACAGGAGTAATTATGCAAAGAGCTAAGAATAGAACTGAAACGGAAACAGTCCCTCTATCCATTGCTTTAGTAATGGAAGATCTATCCGAGGCCAAAGAGCTTTCTGATATTTTAAGAAAGACCGGTGTACTTCCCCATGTTTATCAAGACTTAAAAACGTTTTGGTATGAGTCTCTAGAAAAAATTCCTTCGTTAAGTATTATCGATGTGAAGATGATGACTGATGGAGAGTTGCTACTTAAAAACCATCCCTACGTAAAGAATGATCAGTTGCCTCTCGCTTTCTTTCATAAAAAAGAAACAGAGCCGCTTCTATATTCAACGTATGAAATCTTTAATTTTGGGACAATCAATTCCTCTCAAAGCCTTAAGGGACAGATCAAGTCTCTCTTAAGAAGATTTAATACTATGAAAGAAGCCGAGGTTGAAAAACTAAATCTTTCAATTGAAAATAAAAAACTTTCTAATCAGGTGGGAAGAATTGTTGCTTCTCATGAAAAGGGTAGAGAGCAAGATTTTTACGATCAGCTTCTAAAGTCAATCGTTGGTAGGTTTGAAATTCAAAAGAAAGCAGAGGATTTTTACTCTGCCTGTGAGGTGGTTCTTTCATCAGTAAAAGAAATTAAGCAATTCTCAATATTAGAGTTAAGTCATAACGGTCAAAAATTAGTTTCACCAAAACTTTTTCATTCAAAGTTTTGCCATGTTCCTAGTCTATGGCTTGGACAAACTTCGAATAAAGGAATTGAGTTTTTTGCGCAAAATATGGCGAGTCAGGTTGTACTCGATATGATGGGCGGAGATATCATGTCTCTTAACGTTAGAGATAGAGAGGAAAACCCACGACTTATAATCTTTGCAAAAGTTGAAGACGAGGATTTTTTAGGAAATTTTGATTGGGAATTCCTTGAACGCTATTTAAGCGGATACTTATGCCACTTCCTTTGGCGCTCAGATGTGTTCCAAGAAAAAGATGAAATGGTTTGGAACCCGTGGCAGCTTTTCTCAAAGCTTGATCAAGTTAGGTTTGGAAAAATTAATTCTGACCCTGATGTAATGGAAGTTGATAAGTGGGAAGATGAATACACTTTAATTGATATTGATTTTTCTAACCTCATCGATTTGGCCAGAGAGAAAAAATTAGTTCGTTTTTACTGGAATCAATTTTTTCAAGAATTTTTTAGCCGCATAGTGAATCAAAAGAAAATTGACGCAAAAATTTGTCCTATTGGAGTTCAGCATATTTCTCTTCTCGTAAGAACTGATGAACCACTAAAGATATTGAATGATATAAAAGCTTTCACATTAAGATATCCGTACTGGAGATATTTTGAAGATGTGGATATTGTGCTTTCAAGGAATATGAAGCCTGAAGTAAAAATGATTCCTCTTTCTAAAGACGCCTATATGGACTATCTGGATAGTTTAGAGATTGAAGAAGACCTTGATATGGCAGCACCTCTTCAATTAGAAAATAAGGAACCAAAAGTTTGGAGATCCGCACCGCTACTAGATGCATAGGATAAGATGAGGTTTAAAACAGAACTTAATATAAACCTCTCGCTATTTGAGAAGAACGTTCAGTCCTTGCAAGGTATAGTTAAAAATAATGAAATAATCTTTATGGTGAAAGCTAATGGCTATGGTCATGGGCTTATTGAAATGTCTCAATTCTCTGTTAGAGAAACGGGAATAAAGTCATTAGGAGTCGCTTCGCTTGGTGAAGCTATAAAACTTAGAAGTGAGCTTTCAGATGAAAAATTTGACCTCTATACTTTTTCTGAGCTTCAATTTGATTCGGAAGATTTAAGGGAACACTACTTAAATCAAAGAATTCTTCCCGTCATTCACAGTATAAATGACTTAGAAACTTTTTTAACAGATTCAAGGTTTTCCCATTGTCCCCTTGTGTTGCACTTTAATACGGGCATGAATAGATTGGGAATAGAGCTTAGTGATACTGAGCTTGTTATAAAAAAAGTAAGAAGTTCGGGTAGAAGTTCAATCTCCCATTTAATGAGCCATTTTGGCTGTGCTTCTAATAGTATGTCGTCAAACTCACATAATAAAAGACAACTACAAAATTGGGATACTTTAAAAAAAGAAATTAAGGGAAGCGGACTCGATATAGAGCAGACTTCTATCTCTAATTCTGGTGCGCTTGAGCAAGGTGTAGGATTAGAGGAGTCCCATATTAGACCTGGACTAATGCTTTACGGTCCTAGCTCTTTGATTCCTCCTCTTAGAAAAGATTCCCTTTGGAAGGGACATAATATTTCAACTTTAAAAACTGAAGTTTTAAAAGTGTTTGAGGTGGAAAGGGGACAACCTATTGGCTACGGTGCAACCCCTTGCCCAGAGGCGGGTTATGTCGTGGTTATTGCTCTTGGATACGGCGACGGATTCTCAACCAAGTACTGCGGAGCTAATATCGGCGAGGCTAGAATTCACGGTAGAGTAAATATGGATATGGCCCAGCTTTTTTATAAAAGCGATCCAAAATTAAAGATGGGGGATCAGTTTAAGGTTTGGGAAAATTCATTGGATTCTATTATGAATTTTTCAGACGAAACTAAAACTATACCTTATGAACTCTTTTGCTCTTTAACTCAAAGAGTTCCAAGAACTTATAATAATTTATAAATATGGAAAACGTTAAAAAAAGAAATTTTTTGCTGGCCAGAATCGAGAGGTTAGGCGCTTCGATAATCGAGGCCGTCGAGGGACTTGGCAGAATTTCTCATTTTGCAGGGAGAGTTTTCTATTGGATGTTTAAAAGACCCTATAGAACTAAGCTATTAATTAATCAGCTTTATTTTGTCGGCAATAAAAGTATTTTTATCTGTTGTCTAGCTGGCTCATTTACCGGCATGGTCATGGCCTATCAAACTTATTTTGGTTTTAAGATTATCAATGTGGATTCTTTAGTTGGACCTGTTGTCGCCTTGACTCTAGCTAAGGAGCTTGCTCCAGTGCTGGCAGGTTTAATCGTTGCCGGCAGGGCGGGAGCAGCCATGGCGGCACAAATAGGAACAATGAAAGTGACTGAGCAAGTTGATGCCCTAGAGGTTATGGGGATTAGCTCCATTCAATACTTGGCCGTTCCAAGGGTCATTGCAACGACCATCGCACTTCCAATGTTAACCGGGCTATATCTCTTCGTTGGAAATGCTGGTTCAGTGTTGGTTGGAACTAAGGCATTAATGATTGATGAGGCTATTTATTTAAATAAGCTGGGCGAGTTCATGTTTATGGCAGATATTTGGCAAGGCTTAATAAAAGCAACGGTCTTTGGTTTTGTTATCTCCTTAGTGGCTACATATTTTGGTTTCCAAGTTCGCTCTGGTGCCGAGGGAGTAGGGAAAGGAACTAACTTAGCTGTGGTATGGGGAATGATTTCCGTATTAGTTTTAGATTATTTTTTAACGAGTTTTTTGGTGCATATATTATAAGATGTTAAGTTTTGATAAACCTGCCATTAATATGAAAGATCTCTCTAAAAGTTTTGGAGAGCATTCTATTTTAAAAAATCTAAATTTTGAAATTCCCAAAAATAAAATTGTTACGATCTTAGGTTTTTCAGGAGCGGGAAAATCCACATTGCTAAAACATATGCTAGGTCTATTGACCCCAACCTCGGGATCAATTTCCGTCTTAGGTCAAAATTTAGAAGAGCTTGAAGAAGATGAACTTAGACATTTTAGACAAAACTTTGGAATGCTATTTCAATATGCTGCCTTGTTTGACTCACTATCAACTTACGAGAATGTTGCCTTTCCACTCCGAGAATTTACAAAGCTAACTGAAGAAGAAATTTTTCTAAGAGTTCAAGATCTCTTGACTTCGGTTGGCCTTGAAGAGAGCTCTTACTACAAACTTCCCTCAGAGCTTTCAGGTGGAATGAGAAAGAGAGTGGGACTGGCTAGGGCCTTAGCATTAAACCCAAGAATTATGTTATATGACGAGCCTACAACTGGACTCGACCCAATTACGACGAAGATGGTTAATGATCTAATAGTTTCTATGGCAGAAAAGAATAAAGACCGAGGGATGACATCTGTTATTATCTCTCATGATGTGAAAGCTTCATTAAGTATTTCCGACTTTATTGCTTTTCTCGACCGTGGTAGCATTGTTGAGTACTTACCAGCTTCAGAATTCGCCAAATCTGAGAATGAATTGGTGAAAAGATTTATTAATTTATAACTAAAGCAAGGACGCTTTTCATCAATGAATGAACTCAAAGTTGGTCTAATGGCAATCGCGACCATGATTGCAGTAGGCTATATGTCATTCAAAGTTACATCCAACCAGTCGGGCTTCGGAGAGTACGTTACCTATAGAACCATTATAAGTGATGCCTCAGGCATTTTTCCTAAAACACCCATAAAGGTAGCGGGGATTAGTGCAGGTCGTATTAAATCAATCGAACTACAAGGAAATCACGCTCTAATTACTTTTGAAGTCTTGGAGAAGATTTTAATATCAAGTGACTCTAAGCTTGTCGTGAAAACAGTGGGATTTTTAGGAGACAAATATTTAGAGATTCAAATAGGTTCAACTGAAGTTCGGTTGCCAGAAAATGATTTTATTTCCTCTGAGACAGGGGGGGGAATGGAAAATTTAATGAAGGATGCCTCTGTCGTAATGAGAGATGTAAAAAAAATTGTTCAAGAAATTAAGGACTCACTTGCACCGGAAGGACAAAAAGGTCCAATTAAAAAAATCTTGGATGATGTTCAGGCCCTTACTGAAAATGTGAAGGAAGTAACAGCTACTTTAAAAAAGACGATCACTGGTAATGAAGAAAGAATTAATAATATCGTTAAGAACTTTGAAAACTTTTCGAAAAACTTAAGCGCTGAAACTGATAAAGGTCTTGAGGGCTCTTCGGTCGCAAAAATTCAAGAAATTCTAGACAGCACTAAAAGTATGACAGGTGATTTAGAATCGCTTATTGCAGATATAAAAGCTGGTAAAGGAACAGTAGGAAAACTACTTGTTGAAGAAGAAATTGCTGATGAAGTTAGGGAAACATTAGCTGGGGTTAAAAAGATTGTTGGAAAAGTAGAAAATATCCGAACTGAATTGGCGGTCTTTACTGGAGCGAGTACCAATGGTCAGGCAGAAACTGATGCTGCGCTTAAAATATTTCCAGCACCGGAAAGGTTTTATGTTTTAGGAATCACCACAAGTGAGTTTGGTCCAGAAACCGAAAAAATCACAACCACTAGTGTGAATGGTGGAGCAGCTTCCTCTGTTGTTACCAAGGAAAAAGATAAGGACTCCTACCGTTTTAACGTACAATTAGGTCGTAAAATACAAAATTGGCATTTTAGAGGCGGTTTAATCGAATCCTCAGGGGGGCTTGGTTTAGACTACGATTTCACTAGAATTGGCTCCAGATTTTCCATGGAAGTTTTTGACTATGATGAAGATCTTGGTCCTACGCTTAGGATAAGTAGTCAGCTACAAATGTGGAATGTATTTTACGGTAAGGTTTCTGTTGATTCGGTTAGCAAAAATTTCGCTGACAATGTAAACTCTACTATAAGCGCAGGCTTAAGATTTAATGATGAAGACTTAAAGGGCCTAATAGGGTTCTTCTTTTAATTATGGTTAAAGAAAAAAATTGGCTTATTCGTACGACAAACTATCAGATCTTGGGACCTGTTTCTAAAGAAAAGATAATTGAGTTTGTTAATAAAGGCTCCTTAAAAGGAGAGGATGAAGTTTCGTCAGGAAATGGTTATTGGTTTTTAATCAAAGAAAAAGATCTCCTTGAAAAATATATCTTTGGAGATATTCCCCAAACATTTAATCCAATAACTGAAGCTCCTAATATCTTGACTGCCAATCATTCGGCTGACCAAACAGGGACTCATAATAAAATCACTCGACCAGTCGCGGCTCCAAAAGTTGACCCCAGTGGAGATGGAGCATTACCGGATGACGGAGACTTAGAATACCCCGATATGAATTTACCTGCTTCTGATGATTTGGAATATCCCGACATGGCAGCACCTTCAGGTGAAATGAATATTGATAATATTCAAACGAGTCCGGCGCCATCAGTAAGCCCTGGAATGGCCAAACCCACAGCAACCCCTTTGGCTGAGGATGAAATTGAAGGTCTGCTTCCTGACGAGCAAGACTTGGAATATCCGGATTTGTCGGAATTTGGATTAAGTGACCCTGAAGAAGATATTATTTTAGATGAATTTGAGGAAGGAACTTCCCCAACAAATCCTGCAATAAGTGAATTTGACGAGGAAACTGATCCGGGAATAGCACCACCTGATCCTACCCAAGAAATTGAAATCCCAGAGGAAGTTATATCAGCAGCACCTGCCAGACCAGCACCAAAGGCCGCTCGAATTACTCCAACTGCCAAAGCGAATCCAGCGCCTGCACCAAAGAGAAAAACTGTTCAACGAAAAAAGGCTACAGGGGCGAAGCCAAAGCAAAGAAATGATAAACTTTTATTTCTTTTAACTTCAATATTTTTTGTTACATTTTTATTCGCTGCCGTAATCTTTTACTATAAGAAAGTTCTTAATAAGCCATTACCCTTTATTGGTCAGACGATAATCAATACAGTCCTTCCCACTGCATCGGCTCAAGTAGGACAATCTGAAAGTCTCGTTAAAAAAAAAGTCTTTTTAATTTTGAAGAAATAAAAGATGGAGACCTCGTTTTTACTCCAGAGTTAAGTCTCAAAGGTTTTAATCTTCTCGTTACATCAAATGCAAATTTAAAAGAATGTGAGCAGATAAAAAAGTTTTTCGTTCAATTAAATATTTTGCTTTCTAAATATCAAGATAAATTAGATATGTATGACGAGTTTATCAATAAATGTTTTCTCGAAATGGATAAAGATTTCCTAACTTTGTTAAATATAAGTCCAGAAGAGTTAGAAACCGAAGAAACATTTAAAAAGTATTTGATTGAGGCAGGGACTAATAGGAGTACGAGGGAGTACGCTCTTAGTATCTTTAAAAAGAAGAGAATTCACCCTAATCAAGAAAAGATTATCTCCAAATTTGTTGAAGTCTCCACTTTAGAAGTACCAAAAACAATGACACCGGAAAAATATAAGAAACTATACTCCTACCTAAAAGAGGTGGAAGACTTAGATGAAAATCATCCTCTTAAACATTTCATTGACCTGTCTGTTGCTTTAAGGACGGACAATAAGGAGTGGATTAAAAGAGTATCGTTAAAAATCATCAATACCTCTTCTCTGCAATATGCAATTTTTATAGATCCTAAAAAAATATCTAAAAAGATATATATCCAATTGGTAGAAGCTATTTTTGATACGTTAAAGTTAACAAAGTCTAAATCAGAAGACCCTATGATTACAAAAATGCTAGTAACGAGGTTGACCTTCTTCTTACCAAATAAATATAAGAATAGGTTTAGGTCAGAATTCAATGGGAACTGGTCTTTAAATGAGCTTAGAGAAGCAGTCTCTAATAGAAAGTATGGTCAATCGGCGATAGGGCTTTGGTTCAATGTTTTGGAAAATCGTACTACTGAAGCAGAGGTCAACCGCTTTTTGGATAAAATCCTTAGAGTTAAAACATTGAAAAAACTTCCAGTTGAGGAGTTTTGGATTTTAAAACATTTTTATCCCGGCGGAGAGAGAAGAGAAGTTTTAGAAAATAGGCTAGCTTCTTTTAGTAAGTCTCGAAATAGTGTCCATGACGAGCTAATTTTAAATGAAATTTTAAGTAAAGAAGCTATTAAGAAAAAACTAGAAGCTATTGATCCTATTTTTAAAAAGCCTTTATTTAAAGTAAGGAGAGATATTTTTCAATCAGTACTGCAAAGTGGATATCCGTCCCAATTTGCCCTATACAATCTTTTTCTTTTAGGCGAAAAAGACCCTAAATTGTTTTGGTGGTTTATTTTATGAAAGAAGATGTATTTATTTATCCTACAGATACCGTATGGGGAATTGGTGGAAATATTCATGTAGATGGTATGGCCACAAAAGTAAATAAGATTAAAGGCTACGATGAAGTTAAACCTCTATCGATACTTTTTTGTAATCTCGATATGCTTTCTGACTATTTTCAATTGGAACTCTTTGATAAGGATTGGCTTGAGGGACTTTTTGAAAAACAGGCGACTTTAGGCCTACCTGTAGACTCTTTGAAAATGAACATTCCTAGTGAGGCTTACGGAGGTTCTACATTTGTATGTGTAAGAGTTCTCTCTACCCCTTTGATTTCTGAGTTAATCGAAAAGGCTGGAGGGCCAGTTTTTACAACAAGCTTTAATGAAAAAGGAGAAGACCCAATCTTAGAAAGCTCCGCAGCGATTAAGTTAAAGAATAAAGTTTGTCCTAATGCTCAAATTATTGGGGAAGGCATAGAAAACTTAAGTGGTCATTCCTCAACCATTATTGTCTATAAGGGTAATAATCAGTTCGAGGTTTTAAGGCCTGGTAAAAAGATAGAAGAAATTGAAAAACATATCGCACTACTCACAACCTGACTTTTATAGCTTTACAAGCGACTCTTTAAAGCTTGTCGAGCTGGCTTGCTCGCTCCCGATGTTAAATAACTCTAAGCTTAATATACTAGATTTATGCTGCGGTAGCGGAGTTCTTGGGATTGAAGCTGCCTTAAAATTAAGAGAGATTGATCAAATAGAGTTTTTAGAGCTACAGGAAGAATTTCTTATTCACTTAAAGGAAAACCTATTTAATTCTGAACTCGATTCCATTAGTCATGTAACGATAGGCTCAGTAGGTGATGCAAATTATGGCTCTAAGAGGTTTGATTATATCTTTTGTAATCCGCCATATTTCAATAAAGGTGAAGGGCGTATTTCCCCGAACGACAAAAGACAAAAATGTCGAACTTTCGAAGTAGATGACTTTGACATTCTTATTAGTAAAGCGAGCCTTTGGTTAAAAAATACAGGATACCTCTGTCTTTTGACGAGAGACGAACTGGCACTGGAAAAATATTTGGATAAATTCGAAATTACAAAGAAAGAAAAGTTTTCAGAAACCTTTTTATTCTGTTTGTCTCGATTGAATATAGATTGAAGTTAATCTGTCACGGACTTCATCTGATTCAATATCTTTGAACTCTTCATCAGCTTCTAGTTTTAGTTTGCGGTACTCTGGAGAGTACTTATGAAAAGCTTTTTCTATTTTCTCTTCTTGAACTTTATCGATTCCGGCTCTTTGCTCCGCAATCAGTTTTTGCTTTTGAAAAAAAGTTGAATCTGTTTTGAAGTATAATGTTCTTAATGAGTTTCTTAGGCTTGGAAATTTAGTTTTTATCTTTTCAAGAAGCTGAATTTCCATAAACTTAAGTTGTTCTGAGTAGGCTGGATGATCCGTCAAAATGGTCAAAGAGCGCTTTGTATTCTTTAAGGGAATACAATGTTTTGAGAGTCTTGGACCAATAATATCAGGCCAAGATTGAATCAGACTTAGAAAGTCAAAAGCTTCGTTAGCACCAGGCTTTCCTCTTTTTTTGGGTCTATAGGTAAACTCCTGATCAGTTGAGATCTCTGTTGAAGATAATCCCTCCTTAAGTAGCTTTCCTAACTGTTTGAAACTGTTTTTTTTAGCCAATTTTTCTCTCACATAATGGCCAACCATGGCTCTGGAAAGTTATAGTTGCTTTGTGAAGCAAACTTTTCAAGCATTATTTATTATATCTAAAGGATTCGGGCTAGTTACGCTCTTAATACTTTCTAGTTGTTCGGGATACCGCATTAAGAATACTGGTAACCCATTTGAATCTTATAAGATCAGAACTTTGACCGTTCCCATGTTTGTTAATCACTCTACTGTGGCAAAGGCCTCAGTTCCTTTTACTAAAGAGTTTGTGCGACTGCTTTCGAGGTACCCGAATTTGAAAGTTTATTCTGGCGAGGATACTGCCGGAATGGATGCCATTCTGATCGGAATCGTTACAAGTAAGAAATACCTCCATCAAACTTTTGTAACTAAAAATGAGAAGTTTACGGAAGGAAAGTTAAAAAACTCTATTGGAGATAGAAGAGAGTTTTTTGTACCAACTGCTACAGGATATGAAGTTAGCTTAAGGGTTGTTCTCATAAAGAACCCAAGAAAAGCAGAGGTTGAATTGGCCAAGTCGGAATTAGCGGCCTACCTGCAATCGAATCCTTCAAAGATTATTTTTAACCATGTTATGGATGTTACAGGTTCCTTTAACCGTGAGGCCGGTGACACCGTTAATCCTGATTCACCTGGGACGGTAAACTTCTCTAAAAACAAAGGTAATTTTGAGAGTAGCCTAAGCAGCACTGCAAAGTCAGCAGCTACTCAATTTAAGGAGACTGTTCTCGATGTCTTCTAAATGGCGCCCTTGGGACTTTCTTAAACATCATCCTACTGTCATTAATAAAGATGAAAAAAAATTAACTGTTGTCTATTGTACGGATCCCTTTGTAGAAAGAATCCTAAGAAATAAAATTGATTTTGAGACTTGGGAAGGTCAATCAGCTCTTGTCATGAGCGGAAGTGATCTTTCTGTAGACTGGATAGAGGAAAACTTACAAACCTTATCCCTCTTTGGAGGTGATCAACCTGTTTGTGTTTTACAAGGTACGGCCTTCTCTACAGCTGTTAAAAAACATTTGGTCGAAAATAGTATTTCCGATGGAAGCCGGCATATAGTCTTTTTCCTTAATAAAGATAAAAAGTTCTTTAATGAATGGGAAAAAAAGAACAAAGAAGCAGTTTTTCTCGAAGTTGAAGAGCCTAAGTTTTGGGAATATGGAAAGCTTTTGACATACTTTGCAGATGAAATGTCCATGCGCTTACCAATGGATGTTCATAATTACTTAAGTGAGGCTGTACCTCAGAAGTCCGGGGAAATGATTAATACCTTAAAAACTCTTAGGTTAAGCTTTGGTACAGGTCCATATAAATTAAGTGATGTTAAGGCCGTCGTTCCTGCCACAAGACTAGATCAATTTAAGCTAGCAAGCCTTTTGGGACAAAAGAGAATGGTTGAGTTTTATAAAGAGTTAGAGAAATTAAACTTAGACCAGGATGAGCAAATTAGCTTTTATAATTTCCTTCAAAGCCACCTCTTTAAATTGATGGACCCGTCATATATTGCAAAAAAGCCAAGGCCTTCTAAGTACGATAAAGAGATTGATTCTCATTCGAAGTTATGGAAAAGAGATGAGCTACATAAAGCGATTCGAAATTTTGGAAGGCTAGAAATTGAGGCTAAAAAGAAAAGTCCTTTTATAAAAGAAAAAATCCGAGAACTCCTACTTCAGGAATTATAACTTCCTATCAGTGTAAGAAAATAAAAAGGCCCGCATTAAGCGAGCCCAATATTTAAAAATTTTATTTGAAATTAAAGGCTATTGATTTGAGAAGCAAGGCGACCAGTTCTACGAGCTGCAGAATTTGGCTTAATGATTCCCTTTTTAGACATAACATCTAGTTGTCTTTGAACAGATCCTAGAAGTGCTGTTGCAGCTTCTTTATTTTTCTCAGAGATAGCAGCGCGAATCTTCTTGATGACAGTTCTAGTCTCAGAAGTAATAACTCTATTTCTCTTAGTTCTAGTAATTGTTTGTCTTGCTCTTTTAGCAGCTGATTTGTGATTGGCCACAATAATATCCTTTTCTCTTTTTCCGCGTGATACAGCGTCAACTTATTAAATTAAGGACCATTTTTAATCCAGTAGGCGCAAGATGACAACTGGCCCAATGAATTAATTTAAGAAAAAATAGAATGCGATGCGCAATATCTTCTGAATACCCTATCTAACTTGTTTATCTTACTAAGAAACGCTACTATGCCGTGATTTTTTAATCCCCCCTATAAAGAGGTAAATATGACGACAATTGCTACAATCGGTGTCGTTGGAGCAGGACAAATGGGCCGAGGTATAGCTCAGGTAGCCGCCATGTCCGGATTTCAAACTATGGTTTGTGACGCCAACCCTGAGGCCTTAGATGCAGGTATGGCCTTTATTGAAAAGCAGCTTAAAAGAGGCCTTGAGAAAGGCAAGTGGGATGAAGCTAAAGTATCTGAGACTCAAGCAAAGCTAGAAAAGGTTAATTCCGTTGAAGGTCTTAATACTTGTGATTTAATTATTGAAGCGGCAACTGAAAATAAGCCCATTAAATTTGAAATTTTTAAATCCCTCGATAAAATTGCCAAAGAAGGCGCTATCTTGGCCACCAATACATCCTCAATTTCAATTACGGAAATTGCAGCTGTGACTAGTAGGCCAGAGCTTGTTGCGGGTATGCACTTTATGAATCCCGTTCCTGTTATGAAATTAGTTGAAGGAATCCGCGGACTCGAAACAAGTGAAGAAACTTTTAAGGCCGTAGAAGATGTCTCCGTTAAAATGGGAAAGGTTTTTATTAAGGCCAATGACGTTGCTGGTTTTGCTGTTAATAGAATTTTAATGCCCATGATTAACGAAGCCGTCTACACTCTCTATGAAGGTGTTGCAGGAGTTGAAGATATTGATCAGGCCATGAAGCTAGGCTGTAATCAACCAATGGGTCCACTAGAGCTAGCGGATTTTATTGGTCTTGATACTTGTTTAGCCATTATGGAAGTTCTTCACGATGGACTAGGAGATACCAAGTATCGCCCATGTCCATTGCTTAAGAAATATGTATTAGCAGGCCGCTTTGGAAGAAAGTCAGGTCGCGGCTTTTATAAATACTAGGAAAAAATATGTTTAGTGCCCATAATTACGAAACAATTCTATTTGATATCAATAATGGTGTTGGAACAATTACCGTTAATAGAGAGAAAAAGCTTAATGCTTTAAACTCCCAGGTGTTAAAAGAAATCAAAGATCTTCTTGAAACTATTCATGAGCAAGATAAAACGTTTTCCTTAAAAGGATTAATTCTTACCGGTGCTGGTGACAAAGCCTTTATTGCCGGTGCTGATATTAGTGAAATGAATGGAATGACAACTGACGAAGCCCAGGCCTTCGGGAAACTTGGGCAAGATGTTTCGCTTCTTTTTGAAAAGCTTCATATTCCTGTAATCGCAGCGGTCAATGGTTTTGCTTTGGGCGGTGGCTGCGAAATGGCCATGAGCTGTGATTTTATCTATGCCACTGAATCAGCTGTTTTTGGACAACCTGAAGTAAAGCTAGGTTTGATTCCTGGCTACGGGGGAACTCAAAGACTTGCTAGACTTATAGGTAGAAATCGCGCCAAGGAAATAATTTATTCCGGAAGAAATGTTAAAGCAGAAGAAGCTTTAACGCTTGGGTTAGCAGTTAAACTTTTTCCAAATAAAGAAGCCATGATGGAAGGAGTTGAAGATACTTTTAGTAAGATCTTAAGAAATTCACCACTGGCCGTTGGTGCATCTAAAAAAGTAATGAACTTGGGAAATGACCTGACCGTTGAGCAGGGGTTAGGATGCGAGCTACAACAGTTCGCTGAAATATTTTCATCAAATGATATGAAAGAGGGGACGGCAGCCTTTATGGAAAAGCGAGCTCCAGAATTTACAGGAAAATAAAATGAGTATTGAAAACGATTACAAAGAAGTAAGAGACATGGTTGCCAAATTCAGTGACGCAGAAGTTGCTCCACTGGCCGCCTCGATTGATCATGAAGGAAAAATTCCTGAAGCTTTAGTAAAAAAGCTTTCAGAGAATGGTTTTATGGGAAGTTATATTCCTGAGGAGTACGGCGGAGCAGGTATGGACTACGTCTCCTATGCTATTATCGTAGAAGAGATAAGTCGTAACTGCGCCTCGACGGGTGTTCTCATTTCAGCTCATACTTCACTTTGTTCTTGGCCAATTCTTGAATATGGAAATGAAGAGCAAAAGAAAAAATACCTCCCACAGCTTGCTAGTGGTGAAAAAATTGGTTGTTTTTGTTTAAGTGAACCAAACGCAGGATCTGATGCTGGCTCACTTACAACTTTTGCTGAAGATAAAGGTGACTATTACGAACTTACGGGAACTAAGAACTGGATCACTAACGGAAAAGAAGCCAAGATTGCAGTTGTTTTTGCTAAAACGACAAAAACAGATAATCACAAAGGGATCTCAGCCTTTATCGTCGATTGCGATTCAGAGGGTTGGAACATTATGAAAGAAGAGGACAAGCTTGGAATTAAAGGCTCCTCGACAACTCAGATTATTTTAGAAAAAGTTAAAGTACCAAAAGAGAACTTACTTGGACCCCTTGAAAAAGGATTCCGAGTTGCCCTTTCGACACTTGATGGAGGAAGAATTGGGATTGCAGCTCAGGCCCTTGGAATTTCCTGTGGAGCTTTCCAGTATGCACTTAAGTATTCAACGGAAAGAGTTCAGTTTGGAAAACCTCTTTCAAATCTTCAGGCCATCCAATTTATGCTTGCTGATATGAGCACTAAAATCGACGCATCACGTCTCTTAATTATGGATGCCAGTGAGAAAAAAGATCAAAAAGAAGACTATAGTAAACGGTCGGCTCAAGCGAAGCTCTTTGCTGCAGAAGCAGCTATGTGGATTACCACTAAGGCAATTCAGATCTGTGGTGGAAATGGATATACCAAGGAATACCCAGTAGAGCGCTTCTTTAGAGACGCAAAGATTACTGAAATATATGAGGGAACATCTGAGGTGCAACGTATTGTTATCGCCTCTCATGAGCTTAAAACAGTTAACTAGTATTTGCCAAGAAATGGCGCAGAGGGTACCAATAATCTCTGCTATCGTAGTTTAACAAAAGTTAATGCGTAGCATGCCGGAGGTTCGCCGTGCTTAATAAAATTTTGGAGAAAGTAAAAATGGCCAAAAAGAAAGCAGCTAAGAAAAAAGTAGCTAAGAAGAAAGTAGCGAAAAAGAAAGTAGCTAAGAAAAAAGTAGCTAAGAAAAAAGTAGCGAAAAAGAAAGTAGCGAAAAAGAAAGTAGCGAAAAAAGCGGCGAAGAAAAAAGTAGCGAAAAAGAAAGTAGCTAAGAAAAAAGTAGCTAAAAAGAAAGTAGCTAAAAAAGT
>CEUZ01124815.1_pt1 | contig 93008 bp, 88 predicted proteins | sample 361511 | NCBI WGS metagenome assembly CEUZ01 (sample SAMEA2622822, study PRJEB7988) | marine metagenome | biome: marine biome (ENVO:00000447); feature: surface water layer (ENVO:00002042); material: "saline water (ENVO:00002010), including plankton (ENVO:xxxxxxxx)" | depth 5 m
TACTCCACTTGCCATTACTGAGTATTCAGCAACTTCTCCGGTTACTTTAGGATTTTTTACTCCCGCATCTTCTAGATAGTGCTTTGCTTCTTCTTTACTCAAAAGTTTTCTTGAAACAACTCCTTTCACTCTTACAGTTTTTCCAACAAGTGAAATTGGAACAAAAAATTTATAATCTTTAAATTTCACTCTTGTAGAGCCTGACTTATTTTCAAGTGTCATCCAACAACCCTTTTTTACACAAACTTTTCCCACTTTTGCATCAAAGACGACTTCTTTACCATCATGCTTTGAAAAGTTTTGAGTAAGGTTATCTAGAGAAATAGATTTTTTATCCTTAATATCAGTCCCATAGAATGGGGCCTCTTTAACTTTATTTCCGCTATGGGTTCCAGAGCTCATCAACAATAGTGAGCCGATAAAAAGTAAAACTAGTTTTTCTATATTGCTTCGCATACGATTCTCCTTAAATGTCGAAACATCTTAACTTTGGAGAGGACATGAGGACAATTGTTTTTGGAGGTTCTGGGTTTTTTGGGCGGGAACTTATCGAAATCTTATTATCTAAGGGGCACCATGTCACGATGGTCACAAGAGGCAAGCGGGATTTTCCAGAGCATAAAAACCTGGAAAAACTAATCGCTGATAGGAATGACCTCTCTTCTTTAAAAAATAAATTGGATGGCAAAACTTTTGATCTGGCCTATGACCAGCTAGGGTTTTGCTCCAATGAAGCTGAAATATTAACGAAAGCTCTCGAAGGAAAAATAGAACACTTAATATTTACTTCTTCAAAAAGTGTTTACAATCTAGGCAAAGACTTAAGGGAAGACACCATCGATACCAATAATCTTGATTTAAAAATGGGTGATCGAAGTGCCTTTGATTATGCTGAAGGAAAAAGGCAGGCGGAAGCATTTTATCTTCAAAAAGCCCCTTTTAAGGTGGGGTGTTTTAGACCCCCTGTTGTTATAGGAATGGGGGATACTAGCGACCGTTGGAATTGGCATTTAAATAAGATCAAAAAAGGGGAGCCCATTTATTTTCCAAATTTGGAAGCTTACTTTTGTGTCCTATCTTCAAAAGACGCAGGTTTGGCCCTATTGGAAATGGGAGAGCAAAGAGTGGAGGGACCCCTAAACTTTTTCACGGCGAACCCAAAATTAAGTGAAATTCTTTCAATAATGGAAAGTGGTGTAGGTCGGAAGGCCTTGCTAGCCAAAGACGCAAAAGAAGGGGAACATAGTCCATACGGAATTGAAGACGATTGGTTTATGAGTAACGAGAGAGCTAATCTCTTGGGTATTAAACCTTCGGTGGACTTTGTAGAGCTGGCAAAAACATTAAGCTCACAGTAGAAGGAGAGAGTTTTGAATAAACTAATTTTCATCTTGGGTATAATTTTTAGTTTTAATATTCACTCTGAAGCAAAGTTCTCATGGAAGATTGACCCGTCGATTCATAATAACGTTCCATTTATTAAACATGAATCTTCAAAGCCATTTGGGAATTACGTGGCCATGAATATCCACTTCAACCCTGTAAAAGATTTATTTAATAAACTTGATGTCTTTATGAAAGGAAAGCTTTCTAAAAAGAATGCCCGAACTGAAGCTCATATCACAATTATAACTCCACCTGAGTTTGATTTTGTTCTAAGTAAAAATCTAACAATTCAAGAATTAACTAATTTAGCCAAAGAAATGAATATCCAAGACTCAAAGTTTTCAATTATCTGTGTTGGGAGAGGAGACTATAAAGAAGACAGTACTTTCTTCCTCGTTGTTCGCTCACGAAAACTTAAAGATTATAGAAAAAGAGTTTTTGATCTTTATAAAAAGAAAGGGGGAGATGCTTCGAAATTCGACCCCAATCTATTTTATCCTCATATTACTATTGGATATACGGATAAGGATCTTCACTTAGGACCCCATGGTGTAAAGAAAGGAATAAATTCTTGCTGGGGTAAAACGGTTAAATGAAAAAAATACCAAAAAGATTTAAAGAAGCAGTGATTCTTTTTAATAAAAAGAAGGGAAGCTCATTGGCGGCCTCTTCTTCATTCTATGTGATTATGTCTATCGTTCCTTTAACTCTTTTATTTATTCGAATGGTGGGAATCGCCTTGGGAGATTTAGGAAAAAGTGAAAAAGAAATCTTTGTTTTGGCGGGAGGTTTATTTCCTAATGCTGCCCCAGAAATGTTACTGCAATTTAAAAACGTATTGTCTGGCCCTCTTTTTGGAGGGGGAGCTTTTACTTTAATTAATACCATCATTCTTCTAATTACAGGTTTCGGTCTTTTTAACTCAATTTGGAATGGTCTTTATCTCATGACTGATGATAAGTCCCACACTTCGAAGTGGAAGTATTTACAGGGAATGGGAATTATTGCCATTAGCATAAGTTCATTAATATTTCTCTTAGCACTACCTCCGATATTAATGGGTGCCCTCTCCTTTTTTAAAAAATCAGGTGCTATTGAATATATGCAAACCATTCATGCACTTACAGGCTTTGTTGATTGGCTCAATTCCATTAATTTAAAGAGCTTTAAGTTTCTAAAATCCAATGTCTTTATTGGTCTACTCATCCTTGGGTATTTTACCTTTTTATATCGATGGTTTTTCAGGTTTAAGATTACGTGGAGAGAGTCTTTTTTTAGCTCATTTACTTTTGTTTTCTTTTTACTTTTAGCTAAAAACTTATTTTGGGTTTATTTAAAGAATGCGAGAGGGACCCTCGTGGCGAACTATGGAGATTATTATACTTTTATCTTGGCCTGTACTTGGATCTTTTTGGTGATGTGTTTATTTTTCTTCGGAGCTTGCTTATCCTACCAATTTCAAAAGTATCCACTCGACATTGGTCTTCCTATTGAGGATAATAAATCCAATGATTAGATCAATTTTAAATATTTATATATTAGTTTTAGTGGCGGATGTAATCCTTTCTTATCTACCTCAGTTTAGAAATTATCCGGCCGTTCTTTATATTAAAAAGGCGTCGGATTTTACATGTAAGCCAATCCGAAAGCTTTTAAGACAGCTTGTACCGCAGGATTTCCCCTTTGATTTCTCCCCATTTCTTGTGATTTTATCGATCAAAATTCTTGAGGCCCTTTGGTAGAGGGGCGCTTGGTGATTCTTGGACATCACTTGTCATTTAGTACGAATTCTTTATAAAATTTAGTGTAAGAAACACTTAAAAGGATTGTTATGGACGACAGCCAACTAAGTTTTGAAGCTCTTGCTAGAGAGACGATGGAACTCAGCAGAGATTTTAAAAATTCCGAATTTTCCTTTGAAGGTGATTTTTTTCATACTGCAGAGGAAGAAGTCGTTGCCCCAAGTGGCGCAGGTTTACTTTATATTCTTGAGAAAGGGATAAGTACATTTTGTGTTAGGGGATTTGTTTCAAGCGACCTCGCTGAGAGTTTTGAAGAATTAAATGAAGGTGAATCTTCAATTCTGGAATCATTAAAAATTATAGAAGAGGAGCAGCTAGGTAGAGTTCGTTTCTTCTCAACAGAAAATAAAGAATTAGCTGAGATTATTTTAGATGAGCTTGTGAATCGTCGCTTTCCCATTGAGGAAGATATCCTTTGTAATTTAAGTGATCCAGGCTTTAGCTGGTGGATGGATGAGGGCGAGGATCACTTTCAAGTCTTCTTTAAATCCCATGGGATTCATAGGGCAGATGATTATATTAGACTTGGTCCACTAGGTGACTCGACCATCGCGAGCAATAGGATTCTAAAGTCAGAGAGTATTTTTAGGGGAGCTTTTCCTGTTGGGGAGTTTGTATCAACGGATAAAGGTTTCGCTATAAGTACGACGGATCCAACGAATTCTAATTTTATAATGTTAAAAAACTTTTTCTTAACCGGTGAAAACACCACCACCCCATCGACTTTTCCGGCCACGGGAGATGGAAAGACCCTCTATTTCTACTTCAAGGAAGTTTCTGTACTTCGTGAATTTTGGCTTCAAATTGAAAAAGACTTATCTGAGTAAAACACTTTTTTTCTAGGGTGAGCTAACTTCTTGATTTATAATGAATTGACAGGATGTTTCAGGCAAAGAGTTTTAGTCTTTGCTTGGCGTTAAACAAACAGGAAGTTTGTATGGAATCAGCAAGTGTACATAGCGATAGGCTACGTAAGGCCATCGAAAGAAATCGGGCTAAGCAAGCTCGAAGATCTCCCTCCTCATCACAGGCTCCGGCCAGTGGGTATAGCTCAAGGGCCACAAAGCCCGCAGCCAGGCCAGCGGCCAGTAGAAGAACTGTAGCTAGACCTGACGATGTTGAGTTCACTACAAGTATAAGAAAATCTCCACGTAAAGCGCCGGCCAATGTTGGTTATGCAACTAGTAGATCAGTTGTAAAAACTTCGCCAGTAAAACGTAGAGCTAAAAAGAAAAAGACAATTAAAGGACAAGGATTTCTACTCAAGCTCGGATGGGCTTTTGCGGGAGTGCTTTTAGTAAGATTAGTTTTTTCAGGAGGCGGGGTCCTGGATTATTATGAGAGAAAAGAGCTAGTCGATAACAAAAAAGCTGAATTTGTTTCGATTGGTGTAGAGAATGAAAACTTAGTAGGAGAAATTGAGCTCATTCAAAACTCTGCCAAGTATCAAAGAAAACTCGTGAGAGATCACTTAGGATTTATCGCTAAGGATGAGTTTTTAATTTTATTTTCGAAAGGGAAGAAGACCCAAGCCATTTAAGTTTTTGACCTACCAGCAGCTTCTTTGAGAGAGGAGAAGCTGCATCCAGCTCAAGCACATACTGACAATTTACCGCCTTGGTTCTAGCAATAGCAGGAGGCTCTTTTCTTCCAGGATGATGGGGAACATCTCTTTCAATATGAACTATTGTTAAATCCTTATTTAAAAAGAATATATCTAAATCAAAGTACGTATCGGGCATCCAGAAGCTTCTAGGTTCCGTATTATCGTAAACAAATAGCATTCCCTGATTGGCCTTTAAGCTGCCCGCTTTTCTGCCACTAAGGCCTTGTTTTTGAGTCTTATCAGTCAAGGCAAGTTCAACTTTTATGAGCTTTCCGTCTTTTGTGGCAAGGCGTCCATGGGGGATGCCAGCTTCGCCGCGACAGCCAATAAGGCTGAAAATGGCCAAGAGCAAGAGATTTTTAATGAGCCATCGGGGCATTTGCGTTATAAATAGGGTCATCCTTTAAAAGAGTAAGGGAATTAAAAAGAGGTGGCAAATGAGTGCTGGATTATTGCGGAGCCATACCTGCGGGGAACTCCGAGCTGAACATGTTGGAAATGAAGTAACGCTTTGTGGATGGGTAAATAAGTATCGAGATTTGGGAGCTCTTCACTTTATTGATATTCGAGATCGTTATGGATTGACTCAGCTTGGTTTCGAGCAGTTCGAAGGAGATCTTTCGATTTTAAAGCAATGTTCACTTGAGTCCGTAATTAAAGCTAAAGGGACTGTCAGGAAAAGACCTTCTGATGCTCTAAATAAAAATATGGATACTGGTGAGGTTGAAGTACAGGTAACAGACCTGGAGGTTTTATCACGATGTGATATTGATAATCTTCCCTTTCTTCCACACGGAAAAGTTGAATCAACTGAAGATTTAAAGCTTAAGTACCGCTATCTCGACTTAAGAACGGATAAGCTTCAAGAAGTTTTAAAAATGAGAAGCAAAGTCATGCACGATACTCGTAATGCTCTTTATGACGAAGGCTTTACTGAGGTTGAAACTCCAATCCTTTATAAATCAACTCCAGAAGGAGCAAGAGATTATGTTGTTCCTTCAAGAGTTCATCCTAATCATGTTTATGCCCTTCCACAGTCTCCTCAGACTCTGAAGCAGCTTTTAATGATTGGTGGAACAGATAAATACTTTCAGCTTTGTCGTTGTTTTCGCGATGAAGATTTACGCCATGATCGACAACCAGAATTTACTCAAATTGATATCGAGGTTTCCTTTGCTACTCCAGAGTATATTAAGGCCTTGGTTGAGAAGACATTGGGAAGCTTATTTGAAATAAAAGATTTGAAAATACCTTCTATGAGCTTCCAAGAAGCTATGAGCAGATATGGCTCAGATAAGCCCGATGTTCGCTTTGGATTAGAGCATATTATTTTAACTGACCTTTTTGTTGATAGTGAATTTGCTGTCCTTAGCAAACCGGCTAAGGAAGGGGGAATGGTTAAAGCCTTTTTCGTTCCTGAAGAAGTAAAAGTATTCTCAAGAAAAGAAACTGACGCCTTTGTTGAAGTTGTTAAACCTCACGGCGGGAAAGGGGTTGCCTTTTTTAAAGTTAAAGACGGAGAACGTTCAGCGGGGATTTCCAAATTTATTACCGATGATATTTTTGCAAAGATTGAAGAACGTGCAGCTGGAAATGAGAAAGGAAATGGAACTTGGCTCTTTTTTGCTGATACAGATGAAGATACAGTTCACTCATGTGCTGATGCTCTAAGAAGACATCTTGGTCACTCTTTAGACCTCCTAGGTGATGAGAATAAGTTCTTATGGGTTTATGACTTTCCACTTTTTGAATACTCTCAAAAAGAAGGTCGGCTAGCTGCTCGTCACCATCCATTTACTATGCCTAAAGAAGAGCATTTAGAAATGTATTTAGAAGGCGGAGTAGAGAACTGGAAAAAATGTTTAGCTAATGCTTATGATGTTGTTTGTAATGGCTATGAATTAGGTGGTGGTTCAATACGTATTCATAGAAATGATATCCAAGCGACAATGTTTAAAGCATTAGAGATGACTGAAGAGGATACACAAAAACAATTTGGCTTTTTCTTAGAAGCTCTAAAATACGGAGTTCCACCTCATGGAGGACTTGCTTTTGGGCTTGATAGAATTATCATGATTATGTGTAAGACGGAATCGATTCGCGATGTCATCGCTTTTCCAAAAACAAATTCAGCAACAGATCTCATGAGTTCTTCACCGTCAATTCCGGCTCAAGCTCAACTCGATGAGCTGCATATGAATTGGCAGAAAAAATAATGTTAGTTGCTCTTTATGAATTCAAAATAAAAGAAAATATGAACGCCCAGTTCGAGAAGAACTGGGCCCTTTTCACCGATGCTATCTATAGATGTAAGGGCTCAAAAGGCTCTCGTCTACATACTACTAAAACAAAAAATACCTATGTTGCTTATGCTCAATGGCCTGATGAAGATACTTATTTTTCTGATGGACCAGATGATGAACCATATACAGAGGCTGAGCTCATCGCTAGAGAAAAAATGCGTGAGGCCGTTCAAGAGAGCAAAGTTTTACATATGATGAATGTACTTGATGACCGCCTAAAGTCTTAGGCTGCTTTATCTTCATCATCTTTTATTACTTGATCCTTGTAGAATTCAGGTCCAGGTAAGTAGATGATATTATCTTGTGAAACGGCAACTGAAGTGAAGTCCAGCTCGAGCTGTTCACCGGCCGTTTTATCTTTTTTACTTTCTTCTTTTGAGTTCTTTAGCATGGCCTGAAAAGCTTCCTCAGTCATGACTTTAGAATCAGAAAACATATCCGGAAGTCCTTCTTTATTTTTGTTAAAGTATGGAATAGCAAATAAGACAAAGCCGGTTAGATAACAAAAAAGATAAGCACTTGTGCGTTTAATGCTTTCTTTAAAAGTTAAAAGCTCAGTTTCATTTCGATTGGGTACAACTCTAAGTCTAAAAAGAATTTTTCCAGGTGTTTTTCCGGCACCCATATAATAACTAAGAAAGAAGTAACCAAAGAAGACCACAGTAATTATTGAAAACTCAACTTTATGCATCTGAGTTGTTAAAAGGGCCTGAGACTTCTCCCCCATCATAAACATAAAGGTTCTTAGGTAGCTAATATAAGAGGCCATAAGAAGTTTAGTGGTCAAAAGCACACAAAATAGATCTAAGAAAAAAGAAAACGTTCGACGACGTAAGCTTCCACCCTTTCTAGGTGATTTAAGCCAATCTGAATTTGGTGAAAGGTCTTTAAGATCCATTGCTTACTTATCGGGTGTTCTTATCAAATACTGATAATACCCGAATATGCTAGGAGGTTATTTGTACTCGTAATTTTGAGTACTTACATTTTTATTTAAAAATATCTTTACCCTCACATGCTGTCAGCCTCGATTATTGAGACAGGAATAAAATCTTAGTAGAATGGGGACTATATGATTCAGATAAAAGACTTTTCCAAAAAGACAAATTTTTCAATTCGAATGCTTCGGTATTTAGAAGAGATTGAGCTTCTTATTCCAAGTCGCGGTGAAAATAATTATCGCACTTACACTGAAGGACAGATAGAAGTTGCAGAAACAATTAAAGAACTTCAAGATACAGGGTTTCAACTTAAGGAAGTAAAAAGTCTTTTTGAAAACAAATCAGAGCTTAATCTAGAATTGATTCAAAAGGTTTTAGAGCGAGAAACAGAAGTGGCTGAGATTAAATCCGAAACAATTCCCAAGCTTAAATATTATCTTGAACAAGTTCAAACTAATTCGGCTCCTTTACTCGATGTTATTAAGGGGGGAGTTTCTCTAGAAAAGAAATTTAAAACCTTAGGTGGGAAAGCGAAGTTTCATAGAACGGCCTATAGTATTCCAATTTTAAGAACAATCTACGAAGATCATATAGCGAGTGAGGCTGAAGTAGAATTGATCGCAACTGATCTGATGAAGTTTGGCCAATATTTAGATGAGTCTAAGTCCTCAATTGATGTGTATTCAATTTTTAAAGAATCTAGTTTCGCCTTTGGAGTTAATCTAGATGATGACTTTATCGAAGGATATAAAAAGTCTTGGGAGAAGTTTCTACCAGGAATAGGTCTTGAAAAGCTCGAAGAATTTACTCGGGAAGAATTATCAGAACTCATGGGAATTCATGATGTCGTTATTAGAACGACGCTTAGACTTAAGAGTGGAGTAGAGGGAGAAATTGTCGTTCCCTATACTCCAATCTATGCCATGTCTAAACTTTAAAGCTCAAAACCTTTGGCTTCCAGTTGTTTAACGATAATCTTGCGGAAGGCTTCAGCAAAGTTTTGTTGATCTTCACCTTGGCGATTCCTAAGTTCTTCTTCTACAAATAATCTTCTTTTTTCATTGAGTTCTTTTGATTCTTTTTCAAGAGCGTCTCTTTTCATTGTAAATTCTTTTACTATCTTTAGTTTTTCTAAAAGAGTAAGGCCTCTCATAATCTCTGGTAGATGCTCGTCTTTGATTTTTGAAAGATCGAACTCTGGGTTTTCTTTAAAGGCCGTAACAAGGTCCCACTTCGCGTTTGTGGCATTGCCAAAGTTTCCACCTCGGTAAGAGCCCCAACCGATGTATGAACCAGCACCGCTGCCTCTGATATTTCGATCTAAGTCAATCATACGATCAAACTCTGTTTGTCCGTCTTTACCAAAAGGTAGGAAGGTTTTATTGATCTCCTCTGTGATTTCTACAATTCGATCATCAAAAGGTGATTCGATAAAGGGAATCGAATTATTATGATCAATATTTAAGGTTTCTCCTTGTCCGGACTTTGCTAAGTTTTCCCATTCTGTGAAAATTGGATTCTTTGAAAACTCAGGTTTCGGTGGTTCAGTTGGAGTCGTCGGCCTTGGATTAGGACAAAAAGAACATCCAAATCCACCACCTCCGAATCCACCGCCACCAAAGCCACCGGTTTGGATAGTTTGAGAACCAGCAAAAATTGTGTTCACTAAGATATTATTTCCAAGGGCCGTGCTAGCAGCTTCAAGGGGCCTGATTGGTCCTTGATTGATTGTCTCATTTCCAGCAATCACAATACTTTTAAAATCTAAATGATCTGTGGCCCAAGCGAGATCTGTTGTTGCCTGAGAAATTACAGCTCCTGAGAACTCCTGAGAACCAGTGGCCTTTGTGGCAAAAAGTTTTTCAGCAATCTTTGTATGATCCGTTGTTAGAGGGCAAAGAATTTGAAGAAAATTTGCCTCAGCCGAAACCGAGCCTGACCCGTATTCGTATAGGGCGAGTCTTAACTCGGCGGTCTTTCCGTCTCTTTTGATTTCTCCGAGATTGTTTAAGGTTTGCCAAAGACCATCTCGGACTTGGTTGATTAGGCCCTGCATGCTTCCGGAAGTGTCTAAAAGGATAGCAATATCGGCCTTTGGGGCATCGGCCATGACCGAAGCGCTAAAAAGGGTAAAAAATGCGGTTGTTAATATATTTTTCATAAGTTCCTCCATTGTTTAGAACCCGCAGAAACTACCTTGGAGAGCCTTGCTTGGATAATTGGTAATTGTGATGCGTGTTATAAGCGATTGTTATGGATTGCCGAAAAACCCCCAGAGCTGATAAGTTGTCTCCATGAAAATACTTATCTCACTAGTCATATTCTTAAGTTCTCTTGCTTACGCAGGCATTCCAAAGGGAGTGGACTGGCATAAAGGTAGCGTTGAAAGCGCTTTTAAATTAGCGAAAGAGCAAAATAAGCCCCTCTTTTTATACTGGGGGGCTATTTGGTGTCCTCCCTGCAATCATATTAAAAAGAAAGTTTTTACGAATCCCTCTTTTCAAAAAGAAGTAAAAAACTTTATTGCTGTGTATCTCGATGGGGATACGGATAGGGCACAAATTTGGGGAGAGAAACTTAAGGCAAGTGGTTATCCTACAATGATGGTGATGACTCCTGCAGGAAGAGAGTTAATGCGTTTTCCAACAACCATTGATGCAAGGATATATACTGAGCTACTTCGATCAAGTAAGAAAAGAAAAATCTCTATAGAGGAATTACTAAAGAAAAAACATCCCTCTGCAGAAGAGTGGTCACAACTGGCTTTTTATTCTTGGGCGCAAAATAGAGACATAAAAGATAAGCTAGGACTCTATGAAAAACTTTATAACAAAATTCCTCTTCGCTTTAAGTTTGAAAGGACTGCACTGCTATTAAAATACCTCGAACAACTCACAAAAGATAAAAAAACTAAAAGACTAAAAACGCCTCTAGGAAAAGAGTTCGTCAAACTAATTAATCAAAAAGTATTGGCCAGAGGATTTACTGGAACTCTCGCTTATAGCGGAGGTAAGTATATTGACTATTTATTTGATGATATTCAAAGTCGAATTAGGCATCATAAAAAATTAAGAAAACTATTAGAGGAGCTTTCGACCGACAAAAAATTATCTGTAGAAGAGCGATTATTTTCCTTGTCCTATGAAATGAATATTGCTTTAGAAGATGAAAAACTTCTCCCTGAATTTCAAAAGAAACTACTTCTAAAAGTTGAAGAAACAGATAGGGAAGCAAAGGACGGCTATACTAGGCAGGACGCCATGAGCACGGTCATTTGGATCTTAAAAAAATCAAAACTTTTAAAAGAAGCAAAATCTTACGCTGAAAAAGAGCTATCAAAATCAATCGCTCCTTATTACTTTATGAGCTATCTTGCTTCTATAGAAAAAGAACTTGGTAATCCTGAGGCCCAGCTTGCTTGGAGTAGAAAGGCTTGGGAAGCTTCAAAGGGAGGTAGCACTAGGTTTCAGTGGGGAACTTCTTACCTTAGAACAATGATTGATAATAATAAGAAGAAAAATTTTGCCAAAGATTTTAAGGCCATCATTAGCGAACTTCTTAAACAGCCAGATGCTTTTAGTGGTAGAAATAAAAAGCGTCTCGAGAGACTACAAAAATCACTTGCTAAGCTAAAAGATAAGACCTTTAATCTTAGAATTAAGGCGATTCTCCTTGAAGAATGCTCAAAGCTTAAAGACGGAAAGTCCTGTCATAAGAGCTTTAAATCATTAAAGCTCATTTGATTGTCTAAAAAATGAACATGTAATTTTTAGCTGAATAAGGGGATTAAATCCCCTTTTTTTTTTGGACTTCATAATAAAGAAAACTATTAATGGAGTCCTAATGAAGAAGCTATTTCTTTTATTTCTAATCGTCTTTTCATCGCAATCCTTTGCTGGTGATCCTTTAATTTCTAATCAAGACTGTATTGATGCTTATAGAACGGGTTATATAAACCTTGAAGAATATATCAGAAGATTTAATGACGGCAGTTATAATAGATTTGAAATGTCTACTGCCGTTAGTGCAAACTCTACCATTCTAAGTGGAATTAGAACGACCTGCTTGGCGTTTGAAAACCCATCAGTAGGTAAATGTGTAAAAGCATATAAAGAACTTTATACAGACCTTAGGGAGAACGTAAAGCTTGGTGCCATTTTGATGGGTAATCAAACAGAAATAACGTACTCCAAGAAGATGCAGCAAGTAATTGAGGAAGTTAAAAGAGATTCAGAAGGAAAGACTGGTCTTGGAAGGCTTTTCCAGTCCCTTAGAATTGGAATTGGAGCTCTTTCTGAAACCGTTCAAAGAGCAAAAGATATTACAATGCTAGAATTCGTTGACGCTAAATGCGGAAACTAATGTAACGAATCAATCGACGTTTGTTGAAGGTCATGGAGCTTTTTCATGGCCTCTATTGGTGTCATATTCATTATATCGATATCCTGAAGTTCACTATCAATCTTCTTTAAATGCTCAGGAATAACAATTTTCTCTTCCATGGGGAACATATCAAGCTGACATCCCTTTTTCTTTACTTCGATATCAATTTCCGAACGATCTTCATTTTCAAGTTGCATTAAAAGCTCTTGAGATCTGAGTAGAACCTTCTTTGGTAGCCCCGCCATCTTCGCAACGTAAATACCAAAACTTTGGCTAGCAGCTCTTTCCACGAGGTTATAAAGGAATTGAACTTCACCATTATTATTTAAGGTTTCAACAGTTAAGTTTTTAGCAAACTCTTCTTTGTCAGCTAAGTCGATTAGTTCATGGTAATGAGTTGCAAATAAGGTAATAGCTTTTGTTTCAGCTAAGAAATGTTCGCAAAGAGACCAAGCAATTGAAAGACCATCATAGGTTGAAGTTCCTCTGCCAACCTCATCCAAAATAATTAATGAACGGTCCGTAGCATGTCTGATGATTTCCGCTGTTTCGGCCATTTCTACCATAAAGGTTGATTGACCTTTTAGAATATCGTCACTGGCCCCAAGTCTTGAAAAAAGATGGTCACATAGACCGAGCTCTGCTGATTTTGCCGGAACAAAGCTTCCAAGCTGCGCTAGAAGCTGAACAATAGCAACTTCTCTCATCACCGTCGTTTTACCGGCCATATTTGGACCAGTGATTAGCCCAAAAAAGCAATCTTCATTCAATAACAAATTATGAGGTACAAACTTCTCTGAGAGAACTGATTTTATAAGTGGATGCCAAGCGCTGTTTAAATTAACTATTTTTTTATCTTCATGAATTACCGGGCAAGATAAATTCTCCTGGAGTGCCATCCAGGTAAAGCTTTGAAAGACGTCCATCAAGGAAAGAAGATCAGCTAGCTTTTGAATTAGACCAGAGTTCTCATTAATATCAGAAACAAGGGCCTTGAAGATTTCTCGTTCAAGTCGCTCTAGTTTTTCTTTTGCTGAAAGCATTTCTTTTTCAAAGGCATCGAGCTCTGGAGTTGTATAGCGTTCGCTATTAACAAGAGTTTGTCTTCGATTAAAGCTTTTAGGAACTTTGTTAGAATGGGTCTTACTGACCTCAATAAAATAACCGGCAACATTATTATGCTTAATTTTTAATTTTGGGATTCCCGTTTCTTCGCGGTAGCGCTCTTCCATCTCTACCATTTCTTCGTGAGCATTCTTTGAGAGCTTGGCGAGACGATCTCTTTTTTTACTCGCACCTTTTTTAATAAGGTTTCCTTTTTCAAGAGCAGCGCCAATCTCATCATTAATTGTTTTATCAATCGTAGAGCTGATTTTCTCTAAAGACTCTTGCTCTTTTTTAGAAAGCTCTTTCCAAACATTGAATTTATTTTTTCCAATGAGAGTGGATAGCTTTTCATAGGCACGGTAAGAAGAGGCTATATTCAGGAGGTCACCGGCCGTAGCTCGATTCGTTCCGGTTTTAGCCAGTATTCTCTCTAGGTCCCTAACTTCTGAGAGCTCTTCTCGAATAGCCTCTAGCTTCTCAGTATCCTCTAGTAGGAACTTGATTAAGTTCTGTCTTTGAAGAATAACTTCTTTAGAACGTGAGGGAGAAACAAATTGCTTCTTAAGGGATCTTGAACCGATAGCTGTTTTTGTTTTATCAAAAAAACCTAAAACAGAATCCTTATAAGTTTCTCTACTTTTTGGAAGAATTTCTAAACCGACTAAAGTAGGTAGAGTAACTCTTAATTTATTCTCGTCATTCCTAAGCTGAAAAGGACGGATATGAAAAAAGTCGTCTAGCTGTTGAGTTGAGCAAACATAATAGGCGAGGGCACCAATTGGAGCTAAAACTTCATGATTTAGTTTTAAAATCTTATCTCTTTTATGACCTGGAATTAATTTTTCCGTATAGATATTGCTAACTTTTGGATTGAAGTAATCATCACTTAGACGAGTCTTGAGAGTTCCCATAGCTTCAAGTAGTTTTTCCACTTCAGGTGTCTCTTCCCATTGGCCCATATATGTAATGAACTCACTTGGGTGCACAAGCCTCAGGCCTTCTAGAAAGTCTTCTGTCGTTTGAAATTTTTGGCCGAAAAACTCGCCAGTTGTAAAATCTAAGGCAGTGAGAAAATAAACTCCATTTTCAAAATGAGCCACGGCCATATAGCGGTGCTCGGCAGCTCCGGTTCTTTCAATATCGTAAGGCATCCCAGGACTAACAACCTGAACAATGGCTCTTTTAACAATTCCAACCGCATCTTTTGGGTCTTGGACTTGTTCGCAAACGGCAACTTTTAGACCGGCCTCAGTAATTCTGTCGATATAAGCAGAAGCAGCATGATGAGGAATTCCGGCCATGGGAATCGGGATTCCTCCGACCTTGCCTCTATGAGTCATGGCAATATTTAGGATTTTTGAACACTTCTCAGCGTCCTCAAAGAATACTTCGTAGAAGTCTCCCATTCGAAAGAAAACAATATCTTCCATATGGTTTTTCTTAAGCGAGGTATATTGCTCCATCATTGGAGTTAGCTTCACATCAGCAGATAGAAGCTCCGTTAGTGTGGTCACGGCCAAAGTTGTCTTCCTGTTTATTTGACTTGGTGGCTCAAGAATATCCTAAAACAATCATAAGTGCCAGTTACCTTTTGGGACCTAAGGCGTTATTTTTATTAACGCCCAAAGTCCCAAAAGGTAACTGGCACTATGTTAGAATGATCTAGTGAAACGAGTTCAGTGGTTAACTATTTTTGTTTTTGTGGGTCTTTGCTTCGGTATCATTGCCTTATCTTTAATAGGTAAATGGGACGGGGGAGAGTTTAGAAATTTAAAGTCTTCTGCAGTACCTACCAAACAAAATGAAGAAAGCTTTTTTAAAGAGGCCGAATACTTTTTAGTTAAAAACGATAAGAAGTCTTTAACTCTATTAGCCTCTCAACTTGCCCTTGATAGCAATACGGGAAGAACAGTCTTTTTAACTCCAAAGGGTATTGCCTATACTGGCACTGGAGAACCAATTAACTATAAGGGAAAGACCGGACTCTTAAAGGAAGGGAAGGAAGAGCTTATGCTTGAAGGCGAGGTCACAATGGAAGTCGACCTTTCAAGGTATAGCTCCGATAAGCTTGATTATAATATTGTTTCAGACAAACTCGTATCTACTGGAAATGTGCATACCTTCTCAAAATCCAAAAAAACTGGAGATGAAATTGAAATCTTCTCTGAAAGCGCTATAAGTTATCCAAAATCCGAAAAGTCTCAATATCTTGGAAAGGTTAGGGGTAAGATCCTTAGGAAGAGGGCCTATGAGCAGAGCGTTTATTTTAATTCCAATAAGTTAGACTTAGACATGAAGAAGCACCAAATAGACCTAATTGACGATGTAAGCCTTAAAAAACAGTCATTTGCGGCTGATGCTTTGAAGGGAGAAATATTTCTCGAAAACTATAATAAAAGACTCAAGTATTTCGTCCTTTATGACGATGTGAAGATAGTGGAAACCGTTGTTCCAAGTGATGGAAGTTCCTCTTTCACAAGGCGTGCCTTCTCCGAAAAGTTGGAGGGGATCGTAAGTGAAGGAAAAATTGTACTAACTGGGGCACCAAAGGTTTACCAACATAAGGATGTGATTAAGGGCAATAAGATTGTTCTTAGAGAAAATAACGAAGTGGTAGAGGTAGATGATGCCAATACCAAATTTGATTTGAAGTGAGGCTATGGAAGCAACAAGTTATTTAGAAGCTAAAAATTTAAAGAAAACTTATGGCAGCAGGACTGTCGTAAGTGATGTGGGCCTAAAAGTTCATCAAGGTGAAGTGGTAGGTTTACTTGGTCCTAATGGAGCTGGAAAAACCACATCTTTTTATATGATGGTCGGTCTGGTTAAGGCCGACGAAGGTATGATTAATTTGTCGGGTGAAGATTTAACTCCTCTTCCGATTCATGAAAGAGCTCTTAAGGGAGTTGGTTACTTACCACAAGAGGCCAGCGTTTTTAGAGACCTTTCAGTAGAAGAAAATATTTTTTCAGTGCTTGAAAATAGGAATCTTCCTAAGACAAAAAAGAAGACCTTATTGAACTCACTGATTAAGGACTTCGGTCTGGATCATATTAGACAAAGTAAGGGGAATGCTCTTTCAGGTGGAGAGAGGAGAAGAGTTGAGATTGCTAGAGCTCTAGCCCTTGAACCAAAGTTTGTCTTACTTGATGAGCCCTTCGCTGGGGTTGATCCATTAGCTGTTAGTGATATTCAGTCCATTATTACAGGACTTAAATCAAGAAACATCGGCGTCCTTATTACCGATCACAATGTGAGAGAGACTCTTGGAATTGTTGATCGAGCTTATATTATGAATAGCGGTGAATTGCTTGTAAGCGGAACACCGGAAGAAATTATTAATAACGATAGAGCAAGGAAGTTCTACTTAGGAGAAGAATTCAGGATGTAATTCGCCAAGCGAGTAAATTATGGCGGTTAAATTAGGTCAACACATGAAGCAGACGCAGAGTCTTATGATGACGCCTCAGCTTCAGCAGGCCATCAAGCTTCTCACTCTGACCCACATGGAGATGACCAACTTAATTTCTGAGGAAATGGTCGAGAATCCTATGTTGGAAGAACTCGGAGTCGACGGTTCGGATGCTAAAAACGAGGCCGACTACAAAGTCGAAACTCTTGAAGGGCAGAACCAGGAATCATCACCAGATTCGATTAAAGAAGATCCTCTTATGAAAAAGGAAGGGGATGATTTTGATTGGCAAACTTATGTAGATACATATGAAAGTAACTCAAGTTCACCTCCCTCTATGGCTAAGGCTGACTTAGATGAACTTCCAAATTACGAAAATATTGTAAGCCGTGGAGCCACACTTGTGGAGCATCTTGAATGGCAACTTCGTATGGAAGACCTGAACGAAGAAGAGATGAAGTTTGCTATGGAAATTGTTTACTCGATTAATGATGATGGATATCTCGCTCATCCATTTGAAGAATTAATCGCAGAAACTGATCTTGATAGGGAACATGCCTTCTCACTTCTTGAAATGATCCAAAGATTAGACCCCGTTGGATGTGGGTCAGAAAATCTTGTGGACTGTTTACTTGCACAAGCCAAGATTGCAGAGGAGCGTTCGCCGCTTTTAGAAAAAATTATTAGAGATCACTTAGAAGATATTCGTTGTAATGATTTTGAAAAAATTGCTAAAACAACAGGTGTAACCTCAGAAACGGTTAAACAAACCTGTCAGCTCTTACAAAACTTTCACCCAAAGCCGGGGCGTCTTATTTCTCCCGCTGATACTCATTATGTTGTGCCAGATATCTACGTTGTAGAAGTAGGTGGAGTGTTCGTTGTTAAAGTTAATGATGAAGGAGTTCCAAGACTTCGTATCTCGCAGCTTTATCAGCAAATGCTAAAAGACCCAAGCATGAACACAGAAGCGACTGACTTCGTAACTGATAAGCTTAATAAGGCTCGTTGGCTAATTAAATCAATTCAAAATCGTCAGCGAACAATTCACAAAGTCGCTGAAGCGATTGTTAGTCAGCAACAAGAATTTTTTAAGAAAGGACCAGAGTTTTTAAAACCGATGGTTCTTAAAAATATTGCTAATGAAATTGGTATGCACGAATCAACTGTTTCGCGTGTGACCACAAATAAATATATGCACACGCCAATCGGACTTTTTGAGCTGAAGTATTTCTTTAACTCAGGGGTAGGCGGTAAAGATGGTGGAGTCGATATTTCTAGTGAAGTTCTCAAGCTAAAGATCAAGTCTTTAGTAGACAACGAAAACACTAAGAAGCCTTTATCTGATCAAAAGATTGCAGAGCTTCTTAGTCGGGATGATGTAAAAGTTGCCCGTCGTACGGTCGCCAAGTATAGAGAAATGCTGGGAATACTGTCTTCTTCTAAACGAAAGATTAAAGGCTAAAACAGGCAAACCGAAAAAGGACTATCATATATAGAGGCAATGGAATTGCTTAACAATTTTGGAGACCAGTTTATGAAAATTACTATTGAATTTCAGCATCTAGAACATACTCCTGCTCTTGATGAAAGAATTAGGGAGAAGTCTGAAAAACTGAATAAGTACCTGGACGGCAATACCCATATTAAATGGCATTGCTTTACAACAGATCAGGTTCATCATGCTGAAGTTTCCCTTTTTGGGCTAGGCCAAGAGTTTCACGCTAAGGCGGGGGAAGACAGCCTCTATAAAAGTATTGATAAAATTATGGAGCGTCTTGAGAAGCAATTGGTTAAAAAGAAAGAAAAGGTTAAGAATAGAATCCATCGTAAACACCATGACCCTGTGCATCTCGACCCTGAAGACGCATGGCAGGATCACGATGAAGACGATTTCGATGACGTAGGTTAGACCTATAAGTGCCTGTTACCTTTTGGGACTAGTTGCGTCACTTTGCGTAACGCAGTTAGTCCCAAAAGGTAACAGGCACCAAACTCCAACATAAACTTACATGACTTGTAAGGTCGGGTACTCCCTCCTATTGTGTTCCTACTCAAAAACAGAAGGAAACTTACATGTCATTTATCAAAACTCTAGCAATGATTGCTGCACTAACTTTTTCTACTAATACATTAGCCTGCGACCTTCACGGTGAGACTGGAATTGTAGAAGAAAATGATCTTTATATTAGTGTTGATGATAAGGCAGCTGGAGGAATTACTAAGGAACAGTTCAATTCTTCTATCGATAAAGTTGTAAGCGTTTACGAAGATATCGTTTCTGACCACGGTGGAAAGCTTGTTGTAGAAAGAAAGTGGATGGACGGAACAGTTAATGCTTACGCAAGACAAATCAATGATACATGGATGGTTAGCATGTTTGGTGGGTTAGCTCGTCATCACGCCATTACTGAAGACGGTTTTACTTTAGTTGTTTGTCATGAGTTAGGTCATCACCTAGGTGGAGCTCCAAAAAAGTTTAGAAACGGTAAGGTTGTTTGGGCCTCAAACGAGGGACAAGCTGATTACTGGGGAACGATGAAATGTCTTAGAAAGGTTTGGGCCAACGAAAATAATATTGCTGCTGCTAAGAAGATCAAAATTGATAGATCTGTTAGAAGTAAGTGTTCAGCAACTTATAGAGACGCTGAAGATAAGGCTATTTGTTATAGAGCTGCCATGGCCGGAAAATCACTCGCTTCACTATTTAGACATTTAAGAAAGCTACCTAATGCTGTTGATTTTTCTGACCCTGTAACAACAGAAGTAACTTCAACATATCATGGACACCCAATGCCTCAGTGTAGACTTGATACATACTTTAGAGCTTCTCTTTGTAAAGTAGGAGCATATGTAGACGTAAGTTATGTAGACCCAAGTGTTGGAACTTGTACAAGAGCTGGTGGTCAGATTCAAGGATCACGTCCTAAGTGTTGGTACAATCCAAAGTCTTCTCGTTACAATAGAAAGTAATTCGATCTAAAAATTTTAAAATATATTAGGAGAACTTCGGTTCTCCTTTTTTTATTCCCAGCTTATATTTAGGTCTTCATCTATAGTGAAGTTACAGGCCAGTCCGTCAGTCGTTCGGTAATTTCCTGGTCCGATAAAGGTTAGAAATTGTCTATTTCCGGAAGAGAAGTGAGCTAAAATTGATCCATCTTCAAGTCTTAGAAGAACTTCATCGAAGCGTCCTTGATCACCGCATGGATCTATAACTTCAACAACCGAAGAAGTACCGTCTCTGCCGTCGATCCCATCAATACCGTCGGCACCATCCATTCCATCGGAACCGTTATAAATCATGACGCTTTTTTCCCCGCAAGTAACTAATGCGCCTTCATCTTCAACTTCCATAACATCACATGAGTCCCCATCTCTCCCACCACTAGCAATTCTAGATTCGGCAACATCTAGCCGGCTTTGAAGAGCTGCTATTTCATCGGAGTCACAGCCAACAAAAAATGGAAGAAAAATAACTGCCAGAAGGATTAAGTTTGAATTTCTCATTGGAACCCCCAATTTATGATTCGTTTTCTAGCTTTAGTATCTAACTAAAGGGGGTTTATTTTTAGGGAGATATTCGAGTCGAATTCTGTAATTCCAGCAACTTACAAGCCTAGGCGCGAAGAGCCCCTAAGTACTCCATAACTGAAGCGCGGGCAGAGATAAAGTGCTTATGCTCAAGTAAAAGCCCTGTGGCAATGACTCGAATCTCTTCAGATTCTTTTTCATCAACATTTCCATCACTAGCAGCGATTTGAAAAAGAGATTCTAAAAGACCGTATCTTTGATCTTTTGGAAGAATATCACAAAGGGGTTTGGCGTATTTATGGTTCTCTAGACCTGCTAGGTCCTTTATCTCTTTTAAGGAAAGCTCCACAATGGCGTTAATATCGACCTCGGATAGCTTAGTCCAATGCTCTAGGGCATCTTTCATTTTTAAGACCTCATTCTGATGAACCTCAAAGTCGATGTAGATGACTCTAGCAAAAAGACCGGCTACGCAGGCCACAAGAATCTGTTCATCCTCGGCAGAGCTAGGAAGTAAACTTTCAACTTTTTCGTGGAGACCGGAAAGTGACTCACCTTTTTGATTACACGATTTAAAAAGATCCCAAAACGACATATTTACTCCCTTATTTTAGTGATTTACACGGTAATTGCACAAATCAAGGCTGGCAAGTGAACATGTGTCCATCTTGCTTGAGGGTTGTTCAATTGAGATAATAGGTTATGGAAATTACAGACCTTGACTACATTCAGATCAATCCCATCTTTAGTAATGAAGAGGATATCGATGGGGATAGTGGTGTTGCGACTGTCGTAAAAAAGAAAGTTAAAAAACCATCCCTCTATAAAGTTCTTCTTCACAACGATGACTATACGACCATGGAGTTTGTCATTTACGTACTTCAGGCCGTATTTGGAAAATCGACTGAAGATGCTACGGCCATCATGCTTAAAGTGCATAAAGAAGGTCAAGGTGTTTGCGGTGTTTATACTTACGAAATTGCAGAGACTAAGGCGCAAAAAGTTTCTGATTTAGCAAAAGAAGAAGATCATCCACTACTTTGTACTGTGGAACCGGAATAGGAATTAGAGATGATGTCAAAAAAGCTTGAACTCATTATTAACTCAGCTATAAAAATGGCAAATGAAAGACGCCATGAATATCTGACTCTCGAGTCAATTCTCTTTGCTATGATGGACGATGAACAAGTCGTAGAAATTATTCATAGCTGCGGGGGTGACCCAGAAGCAATCAAAGATGAACTAAGAGAATTTTTAAATAACTCAGATAACTTTTCTGTTCTTTCTCAAGAGCAAATTGAAATCTTAAGCAAAAAGCAATTTGTCGATGACGAGCTAAGAAAACTTGCGGCAGATTCCGGTATCTCTTACCAACCTGAAATTTCTTTAACCCTTCAAAGGGTTATTCAAAGAGCTGCCATTCATGTGCAGTCTTCAGGAAAAAAACATATCCGTGGTATCAACTTACTCGTGGCCATGTTCCAAGAAGAAGAATCATTCGCATTATACCTGCTTCAAAAAGCAGGTATTCAAAGATTTGATGTGGTGAGGATTATTTCTCATGGTCTCGATAAGGCCGTTACTCAAGTTGAGCCTACTGAAATTGTAGAACATGATTCTGATGAAGATGAAAACCAGGAAGGGTCAGCAGCTAGACCAAAAAGGAACAAGGCTCTTGATAAATATGCTCTTAACTTGAATGAGCTAGCAGAGAATAACAAAATTGATCCTCTTATTGGTAGAGAAGAAGAAATAAAAAGAGTGGTTGAGATACTTTGTCGTCGTAGAAAAAACAATCCATTACTTGTTGGAGAAGCAGGAGTAGGTAAGACGGCACTAGCGGAAGGTTTGGCCTTTGCCGTTGTGAAAGAACAAGTTCCGGAAGTTTTACTTGATACGACTATTTACAGCCTTGATATGGCCTCTTTATTAGCGGGGGCTAAGTTTAGAGGTGACTTTGAAGAAAGGCTAAAGAATGTATTAAAAGAATTAGCGGAAGAAAAAGAATCGGGAAAAGAAAATATTCTCTTTATAGATGAGTTTCATACCGTTATGGGAGCCGGAGCTACGGCCGGAGGAAGTTTAGATGCTTCTAACCTTTTGAAGCCTTGGCTCAGTTCAGGGCGTATTAGGGTAATGGGCTCTACAACACATGATGAATTTCGAAAATTTGTGGAAAAAGATCCTGCCTTTAATAGACGCTTTCAAAAAATCGATATTGAAGAACCAAGCTGGGAGGACACTTATAAGATCCTTCAGGGCCTAAAAACTAAGTTTGAAGAGCATCACAAAGTTAAATACTCAAACCCAGTCCTGAAATTGGCGGTAAATCTAAGTGAAAGATACATCACAGATAGAAAGAACCCAGATAAATCGATTGATATAATCGATGAAGCTGGTGCCTCTATTCAGCTAATGCCTGCCAATAAGAGAAGGGCAAATATTACCAAGAAAGATATTGAAGAGATTGTGGCAAAAATTGCAAAAATCCCACGCCTTTCGGTTGCAGCTGAAGAAAAAGATAAGCTTAAAAATTTAAAAGATAACCTTAAGTTGTTGATTTTTGGGCAGGATAAAGCTGTTGAACAAGTTTCAGACGCCATTTTGCTTTCAAGGTCGGGTCTTGGAAATGAAGGTAAGCCAACGGGATCCTTTTTGTTTGCTGGACCTACTGGAGTTGGGAAAACTGAACTTGCTCGTCAATTGTCCCGTGAACTAGGTTGTCATCTAGAACGTTTTGATATGTCTGAATATATGGAGAAGCATTCGGTTGCAAAATTAATTGGAGCGCCTCCAGGATATGTTGGTCATGATCGCGGCGGACTTTTAACAGACTCAGTTAAAAAGAATCCTCACTGCGTTTTACTTTTAGATGAAATCGAAAAAGCACATCCAGATATTTATAATGTACTACTGCAAGTAATGGATCACGGCTCTTTAACTGATTCACATGGAAGAACGACAGATTTTAAAAACACAATTATTATTATGACAACCAACGCTGGCGCGAAAGACTATGAAGCAGGAAGTATTGGACTCGCCTCTACGACGGGCTCTCGAGAGTCTAAAAGAGATAAAGCATTAAAGAATTTCTTTTCTCCTGAGTTTAGAAATAGGCTAGATGGGATTGTTCAATTTAATTCCTTAAGCGAAGATTTAATTATCAAAGTTGCAGATAAGTTTATTATTGAACTTGAAACTAAGCTTGCATCAAAGAACGTTGAGCTTGTCATTACAGATGAGGCAAAAGCTTGGATTGCAAAAAATGGTTATGATCCAAAAATGGGTGCAAGGCCCATTGCTCGATTAATCGACAATAAAATTAAAAGACCACTGTCAAATGAAGTTCTTTTTGGAGAATTAGTTGGCGGAGGGAGAGTAATTGTTGGTCTAGATGAGGGCAAAGAAGATGAAAAAGAATTAAAATTCGTCTTCGAAAACTAGATTTAATTCAAAAAACTGCCAACATTTTTTGCTTTTAATCCTTTTTTTTACTTAAAAAAGTAATTTTTTCCTTAAAAAAAACCGATGAACGGAAAAATAAGACGCGAATTTTATGCTGTTTTTAAGTGTTTTGAGACTTGGGAATGATAAGCTAAAAACGCTGAACACTCTATGTAGAAGGGTATTCGGAAGATTTGGTGATAAAATTTAACTCTAAATTTTTTTAAAAAAGGTTGAAGGAGAAAAATTTGATAAAAACCAACTCGAAAAACGCCCTTTTTTTATTTGCGTTAAGTAGAATTTGTGTTTATCCTAAAATTAAGTATTGAAAACCAGGAGGATGTCAATGGCAACCAAGAAGAAGGCTACTAAAAAGAAAGCCACAAAAAAGAAAGCTACTAAGAAAAAAGTAGCTAAGAAAGCAAAGAAGAAAGCTACTAAGAAGAAAGCAAAGAAAAAAGTAGCGAAGAAGAAAGCCACTAAGAAAAAGGCTAAGAAGAAAGTAGCTAAGAAGAAAGCAAAGAAAAAAGCTACTAAGAAGAAAGCTACTAAGAAAAAAGCCACTAAGAAAAAGGCAAAGAAAAAAGTAGCTAAGAAGAAAACAAAGAAGAAAGCAAAGAAAAAAGCTACTAAGAAAAAAGCGACTAAGAAGAAGGCCGCTAAGAAGAAGCCAGCTAAGAAAAAAGCTGCTCCTAAGAGAAAGAAGTAGTCTTTTTTTAAGTCTTAAAAATTTTTCTCCAAAGAGGCTCCTTCGGGAGCCTTTTTTTATGTCCAGAGAGCGCCAATTTCCTCCAACAAATCAATGACTTAGCCTAGTTTTTCTTATGGCCCTTCGCATTTTCGAAGATTTGGAAGATTCCCAAATTTGAAATCACATAGGTTATCTAGCAGGCCCACTGAAAAAATCAGCTCAGAGCCTTATTTACAGTACCTAATCATATTGGTAGGTTATGACACCTTTAATCAATACATCGCCAGATTTAAAAGCTGAAACGATGGGAGTCAATTATGTCTACAGGCCTTGGGGTTAGAAACCCAGTAGTTCCAAAAGAACAAATCTCAATTAATCCGAATACCGGACAAAAATCAGTCAGAATGGGTGACCTTGAATTTCCACCCAGAAAAGTTTGGATGAAAACCTTTGGCTGCCAAATGAATTACCATGATTCCGAAAGAATTCTTTCGCACCTTTCAGATCTAAACTTTACCAGAACAGAAAAAGTTGATGATGCCGATATGGTTCTTTTTAATACCTGTGCCATTAGAGACCTCTCTAACAATAAATTCTATTCACAGCTTGGTGAAATGAAACATGCTAAGAAAAAGAAGAAGGATTTAGTTGTTGGAATCGGAGGCTGTGTTGCACAGACTGAGGGAAAAGAACTAGTTAAGAAATATAAACATTTAGATTTTGCTTTTGGTACAGATGTTATCGATCAAATTAACGATATGGTTTTTAGGACCTACTCTGGAGACAATAAGTTTACTATCAATTCTTGGGACCGAAGTGAGAACTTTAGTATTGAAACTAAGATCACACATGGATCACCTCAAGCCTTTGTAAATATCATCAAGGGATGTAATAAATATTGTACCTACTGCATTGTTCCCTACACCCGTGGAAAGGAACGAAGTAGAAAAAAAGCAGAAGTCATTGAGGACGTACGTAAGCTCGTTGAGTATCAAGGTATTCAAGAGGTCACGCTACTTGGACAAAATGTTAACAGCTATGGGCATGACAATGGTGAAACTTTATCAGAATTAATCATGGGGCTTGAGGAAATTAATGGCCTTCAGTTAATTCGATACACGACATCTCATCCCTATGATGTAAGCGACGAGCTTATTGCAGTTCACGGAACATCTAAAAAACTGTCTAATCATTTACATCTACCAGTTCAGTCGGGATCAGATGAAGTTCTAAAGAGAATGCATAGAGAGTACTCTATTGAACATTACCTAGGACTCTTGGAGAAGCTTAGAAAATCGAATCCCAATATTGTTTTATCAACGGATATTATCGCTGGTTTTGTTAATGAGACCGATGAAGAACATAGAATGACCTTAGACCTCTTAGATAAAGCTCAATACGACTTTATTTACTCATATGCTTACTCGATGAGAAATAATACGAGAGCGTCTAAAATGGAAGATTCGCTTACTGATGATATCCGAGGTGAACGCTTAAGAGAAATTCAAAAGTATCAGCTTGGAATTCAAGCTAAGATTCGAGAAAAACTCGTTGGTAATGAATATAGAATTCTTGTGGAAGGTCATGGAAATATGGGTGGAGTAAAAAAATGGCGAGGTCGCACCAATTGCAACCGAATTGTTCACTTTTTACCATCAAATGATGAGCAAGATCTGCAGTGGAACTGGGTTGATGTGAAGGTCACATCTGCCACGGCCCTATCATGCCAAGGTGACTTACTTGAGGCTCATGGTCGGAGATATCCAACTTCTAAATAGTTAAGTCTGGTCAAAACTGCCTAGACGAAAATAAGCCCTCTAAAACTTGATAAAATTAGGAGAGGAGGGCGAACTATGTCCAAAAAGCTAATTTTAATTGTCATGACTTTGTTCTTTAGTACGAGCTCCTTTGCACTCATGGAAATGGGTGTAGATTATGGTTACTCGAAAAGTTTATATGGAACCAGTAAAGAGAATAAAAAAACGGAGACAACTTACTCCGCTTCAGCTGCCGTATACTTCTTTACCTTAACCGCTTTGGAGTTTAGCTTTTCTCAATCAGAACAAATTATCAGTGAAGTAAATAATATCGCCATTGAAAATAGTACGATTTCTATCACCGGGGTTCGAACCGTTGTTGATTCGAAGATGTATGGCGTTGGAATAAAGCAATCTCTCGCACCTAGGAAAGCCAGATTAAGACCAGCTATTAGTATTGGATATGCCAGGCAAATAGTAGAGGATAAAACCTTTATTAATTTTGCTGACAGTAGCAATGGTGCAGCGGGGTCTATTCAAGATGGAGAGTCAAAGAACAGATATGATTCTGTCATGGCTTCTTTTTCACTTCAATTCTTTCTAACCAAACGTTTCGCCATCAAAAGTTCTGTAAGGACTATCTTCCCTGCATTTGAGTTTGACCAGGCTGCCGATGACTTAAAGTATACGGTTGGGTTGTCTTGGTTTCTTTAAGATTAATAATTTTATCTTTATTGCTTTTAACTTCTTGTGCCAAAGTTGGTTATGTCTTTGAGCAGGGAGTAGGGCAGTTCTCACTTCTGATGAATGGAGAAGATAACGAAGACGTTTTAAAGGATCCGAATGTTAAAGAAGAGCATAAAGAAAAAATTAGAGAGATAGAAAAATATAAAAAATACTTTTACGAATATTTCGATAGAAAAAGTACTGATATTTATTCTGAAACAACAATGCTTGAAGGAGATGCCGTAACCTACCTGGTTATCTCATCCCCTTTCCATAAAATTGAGGCACAAAAAGAATGCTTTCTATTTGTTGGATGTTTTCCATACCTCGGGTTTTTTAAAAAAGAATCAGCCAAGGAATATGCCAGAGATCAGGAAGAAGATGGAATGGTTACTTATATAAGGCCTGTCTATGCATACTCAACTCTTGGAAATTTTGAGGACAAAATCTTATCCTCATTCTTTCATTATGATGACATAGGTTTAGCTGAACTTGTATTTCACGAATTATTTCATACGATTTTCTTTGCTAAAGATGAAGTTGACTTAAATGAGAACTTGGCAAATTACTTTGGTCAAGAAATGGTCCTTGATTATTTCAAGATGACGGAAGAGCAGATAAAGACTCGAAAAGAAAAAAGACAGAAGAACTCTGAGCTTAGTCAAGAAATTGTCATTCAGGCTAAAGCGCTTCAAGAAAAATATAAAATGGCTCCGCCAAAATCTAGAAAAGAGGGTGAGAAGGTCTTAAAGGATTTTATGGAAAATAGTTTCAATCCTTCGATAAAGAAGAAGTGCTCTAAGCTCGGAATTGAGGAGAAGCGCTGCTTTGCTCTAAATAGAGAGTGGAATAATGCTTCACTGGCAGCATTCCTAACTTATGAGAAGAGTATGGATAAGATTCATCAGCTTCGAAGCTCAAAGGGGCTTTCACTTAAGGAGTTTTTTGGATATATAGAAGGTGAGTATGAAGCGTATAGAAATTCGACAAGTAAAGAAAGCTTTGAAACCTGGTTTATTAAATGAAAAGACATATTCTGTTTATTGATCCGCTTGAAAAATTAACCGTTAAAAAAGACTCAACATTGTTTTTTGCCCATAGTTTAAAACAAGCGGGTTTTGAAGTTTTTTTGGTTTTTGAAAAAGATTTCCACTTTATTAACAAGGGAAAGTCTGGATTAAACAGTTATTCATTTAGTTCAAAGCTGATAAGTAACAGTTTTTACTTAGAAAGTTTTAAATTAGAAGAAAAAATTTATCTTGAATTGGGAAAAGAAGATATTCTTCATATGAGGTTAGATCCTCCATTTGACACTCGCTATCTTAGATTTTTATGGATGTTAAAGTCTTTAAAGCAAGCTTGTGGCGTTCAAGTTGTTAATAATCCTGAAGGAATCTTACTTTATAACGAAAAACTAGCAGCTTTAGAAAAGCCAGCGAGCCTTGAAACTTTTGTTGGAAGTGGTGCCGATGACTTCTTAAAATTTATAGACCATCTTAGAGGCCAAAACATAAGCTCTGTGATTCTAAAACCACTTGATCTATATCAAGGCATAGGTGTGGAAAAAATAGAGCTTAAAATGGAAAATAACGACCTAAAAGAACTTTTTTTGAAAAGAGCGAAAGAATTTCAAGGACCAGTTATTGTTCAACCTTTTGATAAAACTGTTGTTGAGGGTGAAATTCGAAGTATCTTTTATAAAAATGTTGAGATTGGAACTATTGTTAAAGTTCCACCAAAAGGTAGTTTCTTGGCAAATATCGCCCAAGGAGCAACTTATCACGCTACAGAATTAAACTCAGTCCAAAAAAAGAACTGCTTGGATCTATGTCATGAATTGTCGGAAAAAGGGGCCGATTGGCTAGCTTTTGATATTTTAGGAAATAATATTTCGGAAGTGAACGTAACTTGTCCCGGTCTACTTGTAGAAGTCTCTGATGCTATGAAGAAGGACTTGGCCCAGGAGATTCTGGGCCTAATGTAGGTCTATGGATCAGAAGTTCTGATACCAACAATATCTTTCGTGTCATCTGTTGAGAATTGAAGCTCTACGCTTACACACTCAGACATCCACACTTTATCCCAAGGACAAAATCCTGGTACATTACAATAGTTTTGAGTTTCATATTCGTAACAAGACCAATCCCACTCGATATTGAGAACTTCAACTACAAGTGGTTGGCTTGAACCTTGAGGAACCTGAAATTCGTGAACCCTTGAAGCCTGATTTAATGGAATTCCATCTGATTCTCCGTCACCATTAAAATCTCCAACTCCAAATTGATAGTAGTCACCAGTTGAAAGGTCAGCTCTTCGAAGTCTAACCCCAACTTTTAGTTTTTGATAAGGACGTGGGACATACTGACAGTTGGCACCAGTTCTTGTATCTGTCGCTCCCTGAGTTACTACTCTTGGGATTACTCTTAAGTTGAATCTTGAGTTCGTAAAAAAGACCGATTGAGAAATACTTGGAGATAAATCTGTTTGTGATGACCAAACCGTTACTCCTGTCCCATTTCCATGGGCCGTTACTGGTGGGTCATTAACTTTATAATAGTTAATTGTTTGGCCAGCGTCAGCGTGACCTGCTTCATTTCCAGATCCATAACCAATACCGCCGCCTTTGAGACCAGAATTTGCTCCACAATTATTTGAAGAGTAAGGATCCGGATGCGGGTCAACTGGTGTTGCCGAAGGAGGATTTGGATAACCCGGTGGAGGTGTATAACCTGGAATCGGATTATTATTAAAAGTACTAGTCGTGTTGTTATTATTACTGGTTTTCACCTTGTTTGTTTTAGGAGCACAACCAGAAACTGATAGCGCTAAACCAATAAAAATAACTGTTACTAAATGAAGCCTTTTCATTTTAAACTCCTGTTCTTCACTACTTATCGTCCATTCCCTCAAAAATCTTTAGCTATAGGGAACTAAAAAGCTCATCTATAACCACCCGAAATCCTTGGTTTTCTTGCCAGTAGTGCTCGAAGCTGGATAAAATATGAGTATGAGACTCAAGGATTTAGAGATCTATTTAAATAGACAGCAACCTGATTTTTACCAGTTTGCTATGGCCTTAACAGCCGACGAAGATTTGAGTGAAAAGTTAATAAAGGATGCGCAGTATCTTTTGTTAGCGGAAGAAAGGGAAGAGCTTTCACTTCAATTAGAAAGTCAGAATTCAAATCCCACATCCTTTTTTAGATTCTCAAGAACTTTTATCCTTTCTACTATTTTCAGGATCGCTAGAAAGAACAATTTGTTCCAGCCTCCAAGAGAAGGTTATAGCGATAGAATTGAGCATCATGCTTTTTGGACCCTTCCGATGGACCATCGGGCGGTTCTTTGTTTGAGACATAAACTGCGATTTAGTAAAGAAGAAGTCACTGAAATTTTAGATATTACTAAAGTGGAATATTTTAATTTATTGAATCTAGCTAGAGAATCTCTTCTAAAGAATTCTGGTGGTACAGCAAATCTCGCGGAGACTTATTAAGATGGAAAATCAAGATACGGTTTATCTATATTCTAATGAGCAGGCTCCACTTTATAGTGATGTTTTGGGAGAGCTTGAAGCTAGAAATTGTCCTCATACGAATACGGTTTACGCCTTAATGGATGTTGAAGAATCTGAAGTTCCAAACAATATGGTTAAACATGTTTCTACATGTCGTGAATGTCAGAAAACTGTAATGCTATCACAGGCCGTAACGGCGAGAATAAATAGCTTAATTCCTGAATTTCAGGGAACCATTCCCGATACATTATTTAAAAATAATAAGGAAATGTTCTTTAAAAATGAATTCTCCACTGTTTCAAAAACAAGAGATGGTGCTTTAGGTTTTTTTAAAGAACTTGGGAACATGGCCGTTGATATGGCCTCAGTCTTATTTAGCGTAAAAATGGGAATGGCTTATGTGGCGGCTATCTTTTTTGCTTTATTCGTAAACTGGATTTCTTAATTAATTCTTAACTGGTAATAAATAGTAAATTGACCCTTTTTAGACAAAAGGTCCTTGGGGGGATTGGGAAGTTTGTACATATCCTTTAAAGTCTCTTCAAACAGTTCATGAATCTCGTCGCTATGTGAAGATCTAATTATTTTAATACTTACAATATTCCCTTCTTTATCAAAAATAACTCTTCCCGCTAAACGATGCTTCTCATTTTTAATTGTTTCCTTAACAATGGGTTTATTTAAAAGTGTTTGTTGATATTTTCTTAAAAATGATCCCACATAAGTTCTAAAAGTTCTCTTTTGAAAGGAGTAGAAGATTTTCTCCATTGAATTGAGTTCATCTTCTGAGACTCCTTCGGGCGGTTCAAGTTGCATGTTAAAACCTGTTTGTCTTAATACTTTTGCATTGTCCGGTGAAGCGGCTAGCTGTTTTAGAACGTCGGTTTGAACTTCTTTTCTTCTTTGATAAATCTCTTGTTTATTTGTTGTTATTTCAAGTTTAGACGTTTTCTTTTTTTCAAGTTTTTTAACATCTGAGTTTAAAGTGACACCAACTTCGTCTTTTGGTTTTACTCGAAGGGCATTTAAGGAAATTTCTTTTTTACTATTTTGTGGTTTTTGAATCTTTGCTTTGGCCGGTTTTGGAGTAGGTTTTTTAGCAGTTTGAACTTTTATGGCCTTTCCAGGGGTGTCGACAGAATCACCCAATCCTTTCTTTTTAGTAGGCATGGAAAAATTTTTTTTTCCATTCTTGACCCCAACGGTCCGATACTTTTTTAGCTCTTCTCTTGAGATACTTCGAACTTCAAGAGGTTTTGATTTTTTAATTATCTTATTTGAATCATAGGAAACCAGATCTTTTGGCAAGAATTCCAATGCTTTAAGTAAGCCTAGGTGGAGAAGGAGACTTATAAAGATTGGTGCTATTAATTTTCTTTGTTCGGATTCACTAACCATAATCAGTAAATGTCCCTCTGCGTCGATAACTAGGGCGTTTTTACCTATTCTTGACTATTATGTTGCGTCTTGTAAAGATTAATATATGGGGTTTGAGCTCCCTGTTTTACAATGATTGTAGAAGATAGAGGTAATTTAACCATGAAGGTGAATCCCGTGAACTTTATTCAAAATAAAAAAGGTCTAGCTGGCCTGGTTTGTGTGACCCTGCTAATTGCTGCAGGTTTCTTTATTCAAAATTTAAGTAATAGAATTCGTCAAATTACGGTTCTTGGTGAAGGCGTTCAAACTTGTTACCAAAGAATTCATCAAACCTATACGGCCAGAGTGCTTGGAGATTTAAGCGCACCATATCTGGAAGAAGCTTTTTTAACTTCAACTCAAGATTGTTTAGCGGATACTACTGCTTATTTTGAATCGCATCTAGAGAGCTTTCTAACCGGTGGGCTTACACTTTTAAATGACGTAAATAAACTGACCCATGAATTTCATGGAAAGCTTGAAGGACTTGAGGGGAACCCTGAGAATGTGGTGGCCTCGGTCTTAGGAAGACGCTTTGAAAGACTTGAAACTAAAAAAGATGAATTCCTAGTCAGATTAGAAGGATTAAGTTCAAAGGCTCTAGCCAGCTATTCTTCTTTAAAGTGGTCTTTCTTTTTATTAATAGGTTTAGTGAGTTTCTTTTTCCTAGGAGAGCTTTGGAACAATATAACTCTAGCAAAGCGAAATGAAGAAATAGAAGAAAAAGCTGGCGATCTACTTCACGACCCTTCTGCTCTTGCTGAACAAGTGGAAAGTCTTATTACTGAAGCACTAGAAAATAATGGACTGCCTAAAACAGCCTTGTTGGTTAACGGTACCGCTAGACAAAAGAAAGTTGTGGTTAATGAAACTGAGCCTCTTGATCTTGCTGGAAAACCGGTTCCAGTTTATGGAAAATCAAAAGAAGAAGTTGAGGCCCAGATCGATGCCATGTGGGATGATAAGCAACCTGGACTACCTGCCGGAGCACCTTCAATCGCTTCGAAGGAACCAGAAAGCGTTTCGCTTAACGAGACCTTAGGGAATACCTTAGAGCTTCTTAGCAGTCGATTTGTAACTTCTGCTGTAACTCTCGATACAAATCTTCCAAAAGGATTAAGAGTTTTTGGAAATGAAGAAGAAATTCAGCAAATTGTTTATCTTGTTCTTAATCAGAATTTAAAAAGCTGTGAAAATGGAGATGGAGAATCTCATATTTCAGTTAATGCCAAAACCCTAGGAAGCACTGTTTTTCTAACAGTCTTTGATTCGGGAGCAGGTTTCACAAAAGAATTCCTAGACTTTAACAGGGGTCTAACTTCTGAGTGTCCAGAAACATCAAAGGACCTAATCATAGTTAAAGAGTTTGCTAAGGAGCTTAGGGCCGACCTTACTTTTGAGAACTTAATGGGAAGCACTAACGAGGTCGTTGGCTCTAAAATCCAGATGGCTTTTAGATCTCCAGGGAAATCTGAAAAGAAAAGCAAGAGGCTTACTTCATTAGTTAGAGGAACGAAAAGGGATTTAGAAGCTTCTTTTTCTTAGATCTTTATAAGATTCGCCAGGTAGAATTAAATTAGTAAAAGCCAGGAAGTTTTCTAAATTTGCCTGGCTCATAAAAAGTCTTTCTTTTAATTCTTCGTATCTTTTTAATAATTTTTTTTCGTTGAATATTCTCATATAAAGAACTTCCCCTAGAAATTTACCCAGGAATCTTCCTACATAGAATAGGGTGATACTGTCTTGCTCATTTAATAATTCCTGAAGTTTATTTAAGTCATCTTTAGAGTCGAGGATTTCCATAAAGAGTTCAGCATTTTTTCTTTCTTTAAAGCTCAAGTCCACAAGCTCTAAGCTTTGTTTAAAGTTTGAATACATATCGCATTTGCGATAGGGGTTGATGAGTTTTGAGGAGAAATAGCCAATTAGATTTTGTTGGCAAAATCTTAAAAAGAAGAGACTTTTATCTTCAAAACTCAACTGAGGATTTGATTCTCTTTTTTGGATTGTTTCAAAAAGATGAATTCCTGCCAAATACGACAATCTATTCATACTGTAGTTAGAACAGTATAGCAGGTTCGTTCCTGGCAAATGAAAGCTCTTGCCTCTGGCAATTAAGGTTTTATAAAAATCTTTAAGCTCTGTTGACTCAAGCTTTTCAATTTTCTCTAGGACCAGTGAAATTTGGTTATGATCAGTTAAGTTAAAATCTTCAAGCTCTTCTTCGTCAACGGTTAAGATAAGGGATCTTGAAAGCTCTTCTGCTAGGAAGTAGAAGTTCTCTGGAACATTGGAGTTAAGAGACATATTCCCTGAGCCCATAAGATACTGATTCAAATCAAAGTCAGGGTCTTCGCATAAGTTCTCAAACCAATAGACCATACTCTCATACTTTACCCAAGGAGGTGATGTTTGAAGTGAGAACTCACCTTCAGCGAATTTGACGACCTGATCTCCATGATCTTTTAACTTCCAATAAACTTCGTCTAAGTTTTGGTGAATAATTGTTTGAGTAGAATCAGGACAAAGCTCTTTTACTCGCTGTGGAAGTTTGTTCGGCGTTATATGAAGCTCCCCAAAAAAAACAAGTAGTTTAGCATCTGGATTATCTTCAAGTATTTGTCGAATTTTTAGGGCCGCATTCGCATCTCTTTCCTCTAGAGAGCCCACTGTATTTAGAGCAAAAATTTCGACCTCACCTTTTCGTGCCATTTCAAAAAAAGGTTTGTAAACATGCCAAGGAAAACGCCAAGACTCCGAATAATTAACCATCTCTAAGAATTCCATTGCCGTTATGGTCTGATTACTAAACTGATCGATGGCATCCTGTTTATTTTGATTAACAAATTCAACACCAAGGAGAAGCTTCTCTTTTTTTTCCATCAAGGTTCTAAGTAGTCGTTCTAGGTTTTTACTTTGTTGGTCAAAAGTATGAAAGTCACCTAGAAAAATTAGTTGGGATGACTTGATAGACTCTATGAGTTCTTCGATATTAGATTCTTTGAAATCTCTTGAGGCTAGTTCTTTTTGGTTGGTCTTAAAATTTTTTAGTTGTTCAGATTCTTCAACTTCAAATTCCGAAGCCTTTCTTTTCATGTATTCATACAGGCCTTCTTGAAGACCAAGTATTTCACTCGACAATTGAGTCTCCGGAGATCTAGTTACTTCTTTATTTTAACAAACTTTTGGAATTAGTGTTGTTTTAGGATCTGCTTTTTAATGATTCCGGAAAGAAGCATCTGAGCCTTACAGTGAACGGCATCTACTTCAGAGCTAAGGTCTTTATACTCAGCAATGACTTTTTTATACTCAGTTACTTTAGGAAGCTTAATCTGGGTTAGAAGCTGGCTAATCGGCCTTCCACAGGCTGAGCTTAGAACAAATTCAGCAAACTTTAGGAGCTCACTATCAGAGTAAATTTTAACGATGATGTCTTCCTCAGAAAGGAGGGCCAAGTAATGGTTTTCTCCATCATTCCCTAGTTTTACTTCTGATAGGGGGAGATGAATATCTTGGTTACTTGAAATATTAAAGTCTAAAAAGGCATCCTCATTCCTTGGGAATAGGGACTTACTTTCAAGATTGATCAGTTTCTCTACAATAAGTGGGTTTTGAAAATCCAGAGTTTTGCCAGCGAAGCTTTGTCCTTTCATGGCCCTTAGAACTTCTTCAATATTAAATTTGAAATGTGATAAAAGACCTGAGAGATACCAAGGGAACTTTTCAGCTAATGGTTCAAGCCAAGAGTCCATTTCAGAAGCCATTTTTGAAAACTCTGCCGGATGCATTGAAAGAATTGAATTCTTGCTTAGTTTAAGTGGAGCCAAGCAATTTTCTAAATGGGCAGGGGGTTCAATATTCTCTTTAAAGAAAGTGGGGATTAAAAGTGCGCGAAGCTTTGGTTTTAATTTTGTCGTTCCACCAGATAAGGACAGTTGAATAACTTGATGTCCCATAGGATGGTTAAAATATTCTCTAAAGAGATTAATATTTAAAGGATTTGTCTTAGGAACTAGACCAAAATAGTGAAAATAAGCCGTTCCATAATTCTCAAGTGTAGCTCTATATGCTTTTGCATCTATAATTTCGATTTGAATATCTGTAGCATTGCTAAAGTTTGCCACAAGAATATATTTATATTTTAACTCCGGTTGGTATTGGAGACCGAGCCAGTTCTCGGAAATAGTATTAACTTCATCTTTCTTTACACTGTCGTTAGGGTTGATTCCTTGAATATGAAAGAAATGATCAAAGGGTAAACTTGAGTTAGTAAGACACTTAAAGAAATGAGGATGAGTAATTTTCTCTTTATCTTTAGACATAGAGCTCATCATCTTCCCATCCATTAGGGCATCTTGATAAAACTCAAAAACTAATCCTTCGTCTAGTTCCCTTAAATATAGTGGAGTTGAAGTAGGAGTTTTTGATTTTAGAAAATGAGAAAACTCAGTAGAAAGAGCGTCAAACATTTTAAAATGCTTAAGCTCACCACTCCAAGTGAAAGAAAAGCAATTTTCCTTTTGGTCTTGGTTCACCATGCTTTCTCCCAGCATAAAAGGCTGAGAAGGGAGGGCATTACCTCTTTTCGTAAAGATATATAAATGACCAGGAATCTCACCACGCCATTTTAAATGACTGAAGTCGAATGAGACTTCAAATTTAGCATTTTTCATGAGCTGCTTAACTCTCTCTCCTTGACTGGGAACAAAAAGGTTTTGATTCGTCATCACGAAGAGAATTCCGCCGGGCTCAATTTCCTCAAGTTGATTTGTAATTTGATTAACTAGTGCAAAGTGTGGGTTTCTCTTAGGTAATTCTGGAATATTAAGAACGACTCTTTCGTAAACGATATCGTTTTGAGCCTCCATACTTCCTAGAAATGACCCTTGACCTTCATTCTCAAAGTTTTGTCTTGAGTTGCGGTCATTAAAAGTTCTGCAGATTAGTTGAATCGGATTTTCTTTTCTCGACTTGGCTAGCTCTATGAGAAAACTAAGAAAGAGTAGCTCTTGAGTGATCTTAGCAAACTGTCCAGAATGAAATTCCTCCCCAATAAAATCAGGGCAAATAACCTTAGTCCAATCTGGGTTTAAGTTATGTTCCTGAGCCAGTCTATGGGCCAGACTTAGAGAGGTTAGTTTTTGGCCGGTAAACTTAGTGTTTAAAACATCTAAGGTTCCAGTCTTATGCTTGAAGTTGAATCCGGTCCACTCTTTGTCTCTATGATTCTCTATCCACTCCGGTAAGTACACGAGTAGATTATTTAAAAAGAGCCCAAAGCTTAAATGACTAAGGCTATGGGAGTATTCTTTATCTTCTAAATTTAAAAGGTTCTGAGTAAAGTCACCTTCTCTAAAAGTGAGGACCTTCATAAGCTCAGTGATGTTGATCTTATGAAACGCGTCCCCGAGTTCCATTAATTTCTCGCTGAACTCTCTAGAGGGGCGATACCAGCTATAGGGAGAACTCTGTAGAGACTCGCAGCGAAGCTCTGTTGAGCCCCCGCCTTGGAAAATCTTAACAAGAAAGCTTGTTGGGTTAAGAAGGTTTTCTTTTGTAAAATGCGAATCAAGACTTTTAGATAGGGAAGTTAGAAATTTAATTTTTAATAAGTATTTAACAACAGCTCTAAAGGCATAGTGCTTTCTAAAGTCTTTTAGCTCTTCTTTATACGGAGAGTTTTCGTCTTTGAAGTGCCTGACGAAATCAGAAACATTATCTAGATTAATATGGAGTTCTTTAAACTGTGCCCAGTCTAAAAATTCGTTATATAAATTTAGTAAATGGCTCTTCCCACCTTGAATTGTTTTTAATTGTTCAGCGGCATCGTCTGTTAAAAGCGGTAATAAGTTGTTGAGCAAGATGGCCGGTCTTGAAAGTAGGCTTCCACCCTTCCACCCAGGAATAAAATGAGAACATGGATTAAATTCTTCAGAGATGGATTCATCTCTGTAAGATTTTGCCAATACTTGAGCCCTTTTGTGGGTCTCTTGAAGGCCATGTGGATGTGTTGTTTGGAGCCAGGAGGAGGCTTCAAAGTTCTGCCTGCTCAACGCTCAATCCCCGATAAGTCTTTAATATATTTCAACTTTGTTCTCTAAATTTGTCAGTTTTGTGTGAGGAGAATTTTTACCGAAATCCAGTCCATGAGTCAAAAGAAGTTAGCCTAAAATAAAATTACAGTTCACCTGTAAGAAAGTGTTAAATAGCTAATTTTATTCTCAAAAAAAAGACTAAATACCTGAATGCCCCTTCCGATAAGGTATGTAGAAACTGCTCAAAAATGGGCAATGCGTTACGGACAGGAGCTAAAGATGGCTAACAAAAAAGAACAAGGTTTTAATGATGCTGAGCTTCAAGACATCATGAGTGAGATCGAGAATCTTGAAAGAGAGTATGAAGACGATGCTCCAGCTGCAAAAACGACTGAAGCGCCCGTAGAAGAAGTCATAGAAACAACTTCTGAAGTTGTTGAAGATAATATAGTTAAGTTCGAAAAGAAGACCACAACTACTGGAGAGCATCCAGTTGAGTTCACGGCCTCTGGGCAAATGAATTTCTCAATGAACTTTGAAGTTGCCGGTCAAACGGCCCATCTAGAAGTCACAGAAAATGGACTAGTCGTAAATGTCGATGGGATGCACCTTTCAATTAATGAAGTCGATGGATGTTCAGTTGAAATGGACGGAGGGGTAAAGTTCTCTGTACCAATGGGTGGCCAAGCTAAAGGTACTAAGGCAGCTTAAGCATTACTTTGTTTTAGGATCTATCATGGCAGTCAAAATCCTAGGTGGGATTGCGAAGGGCTATAATCTCCAAACACCTAAGGGAAATTTGATAAGACCGACCTCTGCTGTCCTCAGGAGGAAGGCATTCGATACGTACCAAGATTGGGATGATTGGATTTTTATAGATGGCTGTGCCGGCACCGGAGCCATGGGGATTGAGGCTTGGTCTCGGGGTGCAAAAAAAATTTACTTTATCGAAAAGCACAGAAAAGTTTATCCAATTTTAAAAAGTAATATTGAAAAAATTCAAAGTTCATACGCTTCATACCTCGAGGAAGATGCATTTATTTCTTCAAATCAGGCCCTAGAAAATTGGTTGATTGGCTTTAAGAAAACTTATGAAAGTTTAAGCCAGGAGGAGAAGAGCATGTGCTTATTGTTCCTAGATCCCCCTTATCATCAAAAAGAAACTTATCAGAAAGTAGTCTTTAAACGATTGATTGAAGAAAAATGGTTTAAGGGCTGGCTCTGGATAGAGTCTGATGAAAAAAAAGGAATTTCGTCTGAAGACCTAAAAAATCAGGGTATTAGCTTCTATGATTTTATTACACAGGGCGACAGCTTCCTGGCAGTCGTAAAGATAACTGCACATCAATAACTTTCCCTTTCCTTAGGCCTTCGATAGAATATCGACAACTGGAGGCGTTATGCCAGCTACGAAAAAAAGGGCCCTATATGCAGGGACTTTTGATCCATTCACTAATGGGCACGAAGATATTGTTAAAAGAGCTTTGGGCGTTTTTGACGAAGTCATTGTCCTCATCGCTGTATCACCAACAAAGACCCCACTTTTTTCAAAAGACGAAAGAGTGAACATGTTAACTGAGCTTTTTGCAGGTGATGAACGAGTAGTCGTTGATCACTGGGACGGGTTGATTGTTGATTATGCAAAACAAAAAAATATTGGAAGTTTAATTAGAGGATTAAGGCCTACTGGTGATTTTGAAAGTGAATTCCAAATGGCCGCTATGAACACCAAACTTTATCCGGAAATTGAAACTTACTTTTTAATGACAGCCGGTGAACATTACTTTATTTCTTCGACTATGGTCAGAGAAGTTTACGGACATAAAGGGGATATTATGCGCTTTGTTCCGAAGACGGTTGGAAAGTACTTAGAAGCTAAGAAAAAGGATTCGTAATGAAGATTAGTTCCAGAGTTAGTGATATTTCAGAATCAATAACCTTAAAGCTAAATGCTAAGGCCGTTGCCATGTCTGAAAGCGGAAAACATATTTATAACCTAACAGCTGGACAACTTCCCTTTAGACCAATGCCAGAGTTCAGCTCACTCATAAGAGATGAGCTAGACTTTATAAGAAGTTATCAATATAGCCCTGTTCCCGGTTACCCAGAGCTTAGAAAAAAAATTATCGCTAATTGGGAAAAAACAAGAGGTGTTTCGCTAAGTGATTCAGGTGTTGAATTTGACTGCGTCGTAACGAATGGTGGGAAACATGCGGTCTCAAATATTATGGGAACACTACTTGACCATGGAGATGAAGTTATTGTCCTCGCTCCGTTTTGGGTGACATACCCTGAGATTATAAAATTTTGTAAGGGTGAGCCTAAGATTATTTATAGCTCTCCATTTGATGTATTCAAACCAAACCTAGACGAGATTAAAAAGAATATTTCTCCTAGAACCAAAGCGATTATAATTAATAGTCCTAATAATCCTACAGGAACTCACTATAGTGATGAATGGATGAGAGACTTTGCGGAGTTAATGCTTGAAAATCCTCACGTAAATATTATTTGTGATGAAATTTATTTTCAGCTTTTTTATTTTGATCCAAAGCCAACATTTTATTACCAAAGTAAACCTGAACTACTGGCCAGAACCATAATCGTTGATGGAATATCAAAAACACTAGCGTCAACTGGACTTAGGCTCGGATGGGTTATTGCTCCTAAAGTTTTAACTAAAGCAATTACAACCCTTCAAGGGCAAACAACATCAGGGGCTAATAGTTTAGTTCAAAGAGCCTTGGTCAATTTTGACTTTGATTTGATTGAGACTTATCTCGGTCCAATTAAAAAACACCTAAGGGACAATGCTCAAACCTTGAGAGAAGTTCTTAGAGAGAACGAGTTATCTCATACCTGGTATCAATCAACTTCTGCCTTCTATTATTTAATAGACTTCAGCCAAACACCAATAATGGAGAAGTTTAAAAGTTCTGCCACTGATACGGCGGACTATTCCCCTGAAATTTGTGAATCGCTGCTAGAGGAGTTTGGAGTAGCGACAGTTCCAGGAGTTGCTTTTGGTATGAATAACACGGCAAGAATGAGTTTAGTTATGGAAAAAGAGCCGTTCAGAGAAGCACTAGAAATCTTAATGAAGTTTTTAAAAGGTTAAGGATCGAAGCCAATATCTAGGAGGTTGAGAGTAAAAATAATTCTCTCAGCCTCAAAGTCTTTAAATCCTCGGCCCGCTTCGACACCATAAAATCCAACAGTAAGTTTCATAAAAAATGCATTTACACTAACACCATAAGACCAATAGCCTCCGTTTACTCCCATCAAGAATTCAAAACCAGGAATAGAGGCCTTAAATCCCATTTTCAATTTTGTTAAAAAATCTGTTTGTGGTTCATATATGGGAGAGAAGTCGACGGCCAGAGTATAGTCAAAGAACCCAAAGTCTTGATTAAAGGAAGTACCAAAGTTTGTGGCCATTTTTTGATCTGGAATCTTATCTATTCCATCTTCTTTATTAAATCTGGTATCTCCAATATCTAAAATCGATAAACCTAGAATCCATGTTGAGGGTCCTTTGCTAAAAACCTGTTCAAGCCCAACATCCCAACCCCAGCCAGTTCCTTTAGAGTAACCTAGGCTTCTTCTTATATCTTTATAGCTATCTGAATTCTCAACAATTTGTAAAAGCTCAGTTCCAAATAAATCAAAATCTCCATCTAGAGAACTTCTATCAATCTTCTTTAATGTAATTCCGGCTGAAAGTTGATTTGAAGCCTTATCCCCACCTTTACCTATAATAGGAAATCCTGCACCTATTAAAAAACCACGATCATAGCGATAATTAATATCAAGGGATGGATGAGTGGCATTAAGCAGAGTTAAGTCTGTCGTTGAAGAATTGAGCCAAGTGAAAGCAAAGTTTTCAAACTTTACCGTTGGGGTAATCGCTGCACCAAGATGAAGGGGAGTTCCAAGAATCCTGTTTGTTATGGCCGCAGGCTCTTTTGGCCAGTCTTTATATTTTCCGTCTAAAGAAAATTGAAGCTTCTTCACATTTTTTGAGAGAACATCTGGTAGCTCTGCTTTAGGGTTGATCATCGTGATGTGAATACCCTTATGCCTTCCCATGGCTGCCGGATTATAAAAGAGTGTGTACTCATCATTAGCAACGGCCGTAAAGGCATCTCCCATAAGAAGGGCCCTTGGACTTCTTGCTAAATATTTAAACTCTTTAGCGAAAAGATCAGAGGTAAAAATGAATAGGCTAAGTATTAATAGTTTTTTCATTAAATATGCATATTCTCAAAGATGATTCCGTAAAATCTTTCGATTTGAACGTTGTTGATATTGGTTGTGTCATCTACACATTCAGAAAACGTTTTTACATTGCAGGTCTCTGCATTAAAAGTTGCTCCCGGCGTGCATGGGCTAGTTACGTTTGTTGAAAGGCTACCTAAACTTCCAGAGTTACTACCTGAAAAAGTAACGTTGTTAATAATGTCTATAAAGTTGTTAAAAAGGACAATGCCCTCACATTGGCGTGTTCGGCTTGCATTTAACTCAGCTCCGCCTTCATTAAAAACGTCGCAAGAGTCGCCACCTTGAAGAGCGATTCCAGCCTGAGCTGTAGCATCTGTGTAGTCCATATAACATTCATTAAGACCTGAGCCTCCACCTTTAACACCAGTAGTGTCATTGGCATTGCCGTAATAATTCATAAATTTTCCTAACTCTACGAGAATCATATAGAGAGCAAAGACACTGAGGTTATTATTATCTAGGGAGCCTAATGCAGCCGTTCTATTAGAGTACGAGGAGGTAGAGATCCCTCCGCCTAAAAGTAAAATATTAATGGCAGTCTTCAGACTTAGATAATCCTCAGAGGCATTAGAGGTCATATTACTTGTTGAAAAAGTTGCAAGTGAACCTAGAAAAGCCGTTTGAGAGGCAGAGACTTTGCTAATATCCGTAAGGAAAAATGTTGGCGTACTATATCCACCAATACAGGCATGGCCAGAAGCTGAAATTTTTAAATAATCCGCATTTCTTGGTTGTGGAGGAATTTTTGCTATAGCCTCTAGTGCTTCAGCACATCGTCCACCAGTTAGAAGTTGTCTTGCATGGAAAAGAGCGTCGTCTACTTCCTCTTGATTGGTTTTTCCGCACGATAGAATTGACGTAAATATCAGAATTAAAAGCAGGTTTGTCTTACTCATAGCTGACCTTTTTACTCGGGGAAGCGTTTCTTCTTTATAGTCTCTCATGTAAATTCTACCGAATAGAGGGGATTTGGCGGTAGAGAGCAAATCTGACCGCATATTGAATAAGTTCCTTTCCAATGCGAATTGTAATTCCTTATAATAAATAAGTATTTGAAACTATATGGTTTTCACCGGACCTCTGTAGTCAACTATAAGTCCACAATCCCAAGGATGGGAGGTCATATTTGAGTAAAACATTCGTCTTAGACACCAATGTTCTTTTGTTCGATCCTCTAGCTATTTTTAAATTCGATGAAAATAAAGTCTACATTCCATTAATAGTGGTTGAAGAAGTTGATCGATTTAAAAAAGACCAAAATGAAAACGGTCGTAATGCTAGACATTTTTCTCGCTTGGTCGATGACCTACGGGGACAAGGATCACTTACCCAGGGAGTAAAATTAGAAAATGGAGGTAGTTTAATTATCTCTGTTGATAAAACTCCTAAGGCTATTAACGACGCCGTAGACTTATCGATGCCGGACAATAAGATTTTAGCTAGCGCTATTTTCTTGCATGAAGCTGGTGAAGAGGTAACTCTTGTTTCTAAGGATATCAATCTTAGACTAAAGGCAGATGTCTTTGGAATTAAGGCTGAGGACTACGGAAAAAAAGATGTCTCGCTTGATGAGATTTACACGGGTCAAAGGCTTTACGAAGTTTCAGCTGACGATGTCACGGCCTTTGAGAAAGAACGTTTTCTTCCTATCGAAGATGCCAAGATGGAAGGCATCTATCCAAATGAATATTTAATTGTTTGTGAGAAAGGGAATGACCGGAGACGTGCTCTTGGAAGATACAATCACTCAAAAAAAGGAGTGGTTCCATTAATTCCGATGAGAGAGGGTGTCTGGGGAATTTACCCTAAGAATATGGAGCAACAGTTTGCTCTTGATGCCTTATTAAATGAAGAAATCAAGCTCGTCACTTTAGTAGGGAAGGCCGGAACTGGTAAAACCTTATTGGCCATTGCGGCTGGGCTTGAAATGGCCATAGGTAGGGAAAAGTTTAATAGACTCTTAGTTTCAAGACCTGTTCAGCCTATGGGAAGGGATTTAGGTTTCTTACCTGGTGATGTTAACGAAAAACTGGGTCCTTGGATGCAGCCAATCTTTGATAATATGGATTTTCTTTTCGGAGTTCACCGTGGTCCTGGAACCCATAATTATGATGAACTTATAAATGAAGGTCTTCTTCATATTGAACCATTAACCTATATTCGTGGTCGTTCGATAGCTGGGCAATACTTAATTGTTGATGAGGCTCAAAACTTATCACCTCATGAAGTAAAAACAATTATCACAAGAGCTGGAGAAGGAACCAAAATTATTCTAACCGGCGATTGCCATCAGATTGATAGTCCCTACTTGGATGAGGTTAATAATGGTTTGATCTACTGCCTAGATCGATTAAAAAGCGAAGATATTGTTTCTCATACAGTACTTAAGGTAGGAGAGAGATCAGCCTTATCTGAGGTTGCATCTAAGTACTTATAATATGAGCCGCTTTCAAAGAGCATTTTTACGGGCCCCTCTTAAAACACAAGTCCTCTTTCAGGATGATGAGTATGTTTTAAAGGCCCGTATTTTAAATATCTCTGAAGGCGGAGTTCTTCTTGAAAACTTACCTCATATACCAGAGGTTGCAGCCATTCCGCTTGTGTTAGATCTACCCTCAATCCCCGACTTGCTATCAACACCTAAGCCTCAACTTATGCATTTGAAGCTCGAGGAGCTCGATCGAAAAATCATCAGGGTAAAGGCCAGACTAGTTAGAAAGTTTGAAGGAGAGTCAGAGATCGACGCTCTTTTTGTTACGAAAATTGGCTGTGAATTTGTAAAATCTAGTGAAGAAGAAAGGGCGTCCATCAGAGAATACGTGGCGAGGTTTACAAAGAATATCGTCTTTCTTTTGAATCAATTTGAGTCTTCAAATAAAGATCTTGAGGTCCTAAGAAAGACAGCCGAACTCTTAGGATATGGGGGGGAGGAGAAGATTGCCTTCCTAAGGCAGAAAGTCCTCCATGATTACCAGAGCTTAGAGTCCCTTTAGGAAATTCGTCTACAAAATAGACATGACTGTTTATTTTATCAAAACACTGCCGTCTTTTTGCCTTTTTAGGTAGAATTTTTATATCGGATTATTAAAAACGGAGATTATTCATGAAGCTTGTTTTAAGTCTTATTACTCTATTTATGGCGACCCAACTATTCGCTGCCCCTAAAACACTTGAAGGATGCCTGAATCAAAAAGATCAACTTGATCGAGAGTATTGTCAAAAGAAAAGGTTAAGAGCCATCAATAAGAGCTTTGAAAAAGAGTTTGCGAGTTATCAAAAGGGATATTCTCAAGCACAGAAAAATGCTGCCTTAAATAAGTTAAATGCTCAAATTGCTGCAAAAAAAGCGCAAATTAATCAGCTTCAAAAAGAGCTGAAGATTTCACAAGGAAATTTAAAAAGAGTTCAATCACACTTAAGTCACGAAGAACATGCAGCCACTAAGAAACAGAAGAAAAGAGAAAGGCGTAAAAAGAAAACAAAAAAATTAAAGAAACTATTTAAGAAAATTTTCTAAAAATATGAGGAGGCTTACGCCTCCTTTTATTAAAGTCTATTATTTAGATCTACGATTTTATCTTCAATTCTTTTGCGCATGTCTTGAAAGGTATCAGCAACTTCTTTTGATTCATCGCCGAGTCTCTTACTAAATTGACTTAAAAGAATCTTAGACTTCATAGTAATTTCTGTACTAAGTGGACTTTGATTTAGCTCTTTAATAATGTCTGTAGACTCATTTATAAGCTCTGAGAAACTTAGAATATTAAAATAATCCTTAAACTGCTTCTCGGCTCTTTTTTCATCAAGGCTTTGTGGTTCCCACTTTGCCAGTGATGCGTCTTTAATTTTTTTCCAGTTCTCTAGAGATACAACGTTCTCCAACTGATTTTCGTTTTCCCTCATCCCTTTTGACCCTCCCCAAGGTCTCAGTAATTTCCCCATGTCTGGGGTTATGTCGCTTATTTTAATCATGAACTAGTTATGGGACGGCCGAGGTGGACAGGCAAGCTACGACCCCTTGCCACTATACTATTTACACTGCCACGAAGTCCTTACATGGTTGTTAAGTGATTGAATTTATTTAATCTTTGATTGAGGTTTCTAACTAAATCTATCAATATGACGGATTTTTTAAATCAGCCCTTTTATCATTCTCGTTCTTTGTTTGAAGTAGGTTTTTAATTTTCCCTCATGCCAGTAGTTCAGATCATTTAAATCAATACCCACGAGCTTAAAAATTGTGTGGTGAATATCATGAATAGAATAAACATCCTCCACGGCCTTATAGGCGAGCTCATCAGTGGTTCCTATTGATTTTCCAGGACTAATACCACCTCCAGCAAGCCAAATAGTGAAGGCATTGGGGTTATGGTCTCTTCCTTTTTTATTATCACTGGGATCCAAAGATTCGACGGAGGGCAATCTTCCGAATTCAGTCCAAAAAACTACTAATGTTGAATCAAGCAAGCCTCTTTGTTCTAGGTCGTTGATAAATCCGGTGATGGGCCTATCTACCTCTTTAGCAATATCAAAAAAACTATCAAATGAGTGATGGGCATCCCATCCAAACATTCCAAATCCACCTGAGTTAATATTTATAACCTTAACTCCTGACTCTAGGAGATTTCTCGCTGTGATTAACCTTTTGGCCATGGAGGATGAACTAGGGTCATTTAAGCCATATTGCTTTTTAATATATTCAGGCTCTTTTTCAAAATCTACTGTGCTTTGTATTGAGTTCTTAAAAGAACTATATCGATCAAAAGCAGCTGCTCTTTCAATGCTTTCATTATGACTCCTTAAAGGGCCTTTTTTATTTAGCTGATTGATTAAGCGAATTGACTTTAGCTCATAAGGGTCGGTAATTTCAGACGATTTTAACATTTCAATTACACTATGCTTTAAAAGATAACCCTTTGCTGAATCTGGTAAAAAAATATTCTTCATCATTCCATCGCTAAATGGAGGGAATGGCCTATTACTATCATACATTGAAATAGAGGCAGGTAAATCTTTAGGCTTAGGGCTTAAGAGATGGCCTAGCCAAGAGAGAATTGATGGCTGATCAGGAACTGCTGAGCCCGTGAAAAGATACCTTGAAGCAGGAAAGTGAGACAAAGAAAAGGTCTTACAGGATTTTATGAAAGTTAGCTTATCGGCAATCGTTGATAGTTCAGGGAAAGCTGAGCTAATCCAAGCACCAGAGTCACCATATTGTTTAAAGCTAGTTCTAGGCTTGATAATTGAGCTATAGGGATTTTCACTTTCTGGTAAATAGATACTCTTACCATCGCTTTTAATCAGTTCTGGCTTATAATCAAATGATTCCATTTGGGATAAGCCACCATTCATCGTTAAAAAGACTATATTCTTCAAATTTTTGTTTTTAGTAAATAAGCCATCAATTCCCGGGAGACATCCGCTTAGACTAGCAGTCATGCCAATAGAGCTGTATCTAATAAAATCTCTTCTATTAATCATTTTACCCTTTAATGAATATATCTAAACTCATTTAAACTAAACATAGACTGACAAAAACTTGAAAGTACTCTTTCAATAGATTTTTTATTAATTTTTATGTTTTTTATATATGCTTGAATACTGTCGACTTCTTCCTCATTTGGCTTTCTTCCTAGTATTTTCAAGAAAGCTTGATGGAAATACTGTTCCTCGTATTCTCTTTTTTCAAGAATTAATTTCTTAGAAACAGAATGGGCGGCATTTTTAACAAGGTCTGAATTGATAAAGAAACTGATTTCGTCATTGATTCGAGGTTTATCTGACCCTAGCCTTGGAAGAGCACTAATTCTATCTTCAATAAAGTAGAGCTGAGGATTGATTAGAGAACGTTTTTTAAATAAGTAGATAGATTTTTTGAACTCTTCTTTTTTTGAATAAACTTCTTTCCAAAAATCATTACTAATTTGTTGCATTAATTCTTCTGAGATCTTTCCTTGAATTCCGGGACCAAAAGATTGGTAAACTAACTGCCCCGAAAGCTGTAAAATTTGATCTCTTATTTCTCCAGGAAACTTTGGTACGGCTTTGAAAAATTTATAGGTATTGAATTCTAATTTATTATATCCGGTAGACTTTGCTTGAAAGGCATTACTACTTACTATAAGTTTGCTTAACTTTTTGGCTGACCAATTATTCTCAATTAAGTAATGAGCCAAATAATTTAGAAGCTTACTATTTTTAGGCTCTTTAGAGTTAAAGTTCTGATCTCCAGGGTTCTCTATTAAATACCTACCAAAGAAAAGCGCCCAAAAATGATTAACTAAATTTCGGGCAGTATGTAGTCCAACTCCAAATTGCTCATTAATGATCCATTCACCTAGAACCGCCCTGTGGCTATTATTCGTAGAAATTAGCCCTTTGTTTTTTTGAAGGTATTCCTTCCAGAAATCTAAATTTGTTTTATCACCTTTATAAAAATCCGGTAATGCAAATTTAACACTTTCTCCATGCCGAAAAGGTTCGCCTCTAACTCTGATGAACGTTTCAGATATATCCTTTTCATTTTTCAGTGAAATACTTCTTCTCTTTGAAAAGAATTTTTGAGTTTCAAGAATATATTTTTTTAAATCTTTCTCTTTATATTGTGACTCAAGAAGAGAAAGTTCTTTTTCATCCTCCTCAAACCTTTGTAATGAGAAATAGTCGTCTTTCACCGATAGAAATGGAATTGATAGTTGATAATACTGTTTTTGAGTAATTGGGTTAGATCGGTGATCGTGGCATCTGGCACAGCGGGTATCTAGCCCTAAATTAATAGCAAAAGTGGTTCCAAGGACATCGTCAGAGTAGGTTAGCTTAGTCGGTACTAAGTCTTTCCCTGCTTCTTCCGGGTCAATTTCTCCTACGAGGTGAAAGCCTGTGGCATGTAGGCTTTCTTCCTCTCTTTGATGAACCTGGTCGGCAGCTAGTTGGTTAAAGATTATATTGTTTAAACCGGTATCTTTATTGAAAGCCTTAATAATATAATCTCGATACTGAAATGAGCCTAAGCGGTAAGAATCTTGATCTCCGCCTATGGTATCCGCGTATCGATGCAGTCTTAACCAATAGCTTGCGATCCTCTCACCAAAATGCTGCGAGTCTAGTGCATTTTTTATAACTTGCTCAACCTTTTCCTTTTTCTTTTTCTTCTCGACATAGACTAGTCCAGTAAGGCTTGAGTAGATTCTTCTCTTGATTAAGTCCTCCGAGGCCGATTCTATATTTTGAGTTTTTAAAAAGTAGTCAATCGGATTAAGAGACTTTGATCTTTTTTCAATCTTTGGTTTTATAACTTTTTTAAAGCTCCAATGATCTAGGGACTTATAGAGATCTTTTGGGAGTTCACAGGTTTGGTCTAACCAATCTCCAATTATCTTGATTTCGTGTTCCGAAAGTGGTCCTCTATTTAATGGCATCATCTTTTTAGAGTCATCATGTCTAGTTAATCTTTTATAAAACTCACTTTCATTTTTATTACAGTTTGAGATTAAGTTTTTTCGTTGAAGGTCTATAAGAAATTGGATCGAATTATCCATGCGTAGTTCTTTCGAGGGGGTTTTGCTGTTATGGCATTTAAGGCATCGATGTCTTAAGATGGGCATAACTTTCTCTTCGAGGTGTTTTATCGAAGCATTACTATGGTGAAACTTCTTTGACGGGAGTTTCAGTTTTTTGTTTGTGAAAAAATTTCCGTAATGAGAAGTTGCTCCTAAGAAGGAAATATATCCAATTATTAGAAATTGAATCCAGGTGCCAAGTATGACAATAATTGGATTCTTTCTAAATTCTTCTTTGAAGTAGAGAAGAACGGTAAAAACAAGAATAATCGGAAGAAGGTAGTAGGATGTAAGTTTATGTTCGAGCAATTGAGGGGCGGAGTAGTCAATTGTTCCTAGGTAGAAGTAGCCACTTATGGCAGTTACTAATATAAAAAGAAAGTTAATAACTTGTAGTTCAAAGAAAAACTTTTCTCTTAGTCTTTTATTTAAAATAATGACTGCTAAAATCACGCTTATGGCGATTGGAAAGTGAACAAAAAGAGGATGTAAAAGCTTTAAAAAATTTGTCATTTAGGTCAAAAAAATTATCTTTCAAGGAGAAGGGAAGAGCAAGTGAATCAGCGCCTTATTTGGTAATTTTATAATGCTGCGCATGGAGGTTATAGTTCTTTATGGAACTATCTTTTCCCTATAAAATTATCTAGTACAGCATTAATTAAAAGAAGGCTTAGTAGTTGTTTAATTTCATTCTCCTGAAAAAGATTATTTTATTTTTTTGCCTAGGTTCATTTTTGGGAGCCGGACTGGTTAATACTCCTCGACTGCAATTAGAAGCAGAAAACTACTTGTTTAATCTTATAGAGACTGGGCAATTCTCTTTAGCTAAGAAATTAGTTGAATTGGGCCTTCCTGAGAAAGTAGATAAGAAGGCACTGTATGCGGTAGTTAACTCTTATAAATATGTTAAAATAGACAAAATTGAAGACTTTATAGACTTTCTAAGTACAAAAAAACGTTTTTCTTATCTCTTCTCTAAAGAGGCCATTAACTCAGTCATAAAAATTAGCGTGGATAGAGAAACTTATATTGTTCAAAGGATTCTTAAAAAGTTAATTAGACCAATTGCTACCCTAAAAGAGTTTGATGAAAATGGATTTTTGCTAACCCATTATGCCGCCGGTAATCTCTTTACATTTTTTGAAAATAAAGAATTGGAATTCCGATACCTTTTTAGCTCCAAGTCTCTCTATAAAATATTATTAAACTTAGACGTTGAGATAGACCTTCCAGATCAAAAATATGATGTTACTCCGGTTATGATATCGAGTTATTTTGGGGATCTCGAGGCAGTTAGTTTCTTATTAAATAATAAGGTAGACCATAAGAGGAAAATTAGCACTGGTTTTTTCAAGGAAATGGATGCTCTTAAGTTTGCGCTTAAGGGGAAAGCTGAACTCGAGTCTAAAAAGAATAAACTGTATTTTGATGGTGAGTACTTCTATAGAAGAAATGTAAAAAAATATGAAAGAATCATAGAGCTTCTTTCAAAGGAATAGCTTTTGGCAAAACCGGTTGTTTTTTTTATTTTTATAATTTTAAGCGTGATAACTGTTGTTGTTGCGAGTCGAAGAAATACAACCACTCTTCCTGAAGGTCGCTACGAAATCGTAGAGACTGGCTGCCTAAAAAATGGAAAACATGAAGTTATGGGGGACGATGTATATAGCTACTATCAATCGGTGAATACTCCGTTCTATGCAATTTCATTCCTTGACTTTGATGATTTGCAGTCACGCCAAATTGAAGTTGGACCATCTGTTTTAAAACTGAGCATCGATACCAAGAGCTGTCAGGTTGAATATTTGTATGATGTTAAGTTTCATCAGCATGGAAATCTCTGGCTTGAAGATAAGAAAATTTTTCATTTAGAACCCAATAATTGTCATTTAAGTAAAAATATCTTTGAAACTGATTTTTCCTATGACCAAGAGTTTTTTATAAGGGAAGGAGCTATTTTTGAAATCAACAAACCAGAAAAAGTTCGCTTGGAAATAGGGCAGTTGGAAGGATCTTATTTTTTATTTTTAAATTCATCTGAGGCTCATGATTTTGATGAAGAGGAAGAGGAAAAAAATGATAAGAGTAAGTTTGAATACTTAAATGATTTTGAAAATGACTTTAAGTTTGGTGCCTGTCCTCCAGATTATACAATTTCCTGGAAGCTAAAAAAAATTAAGGATAAGTGAGGTTCACTTATCCTTAGCTACCATTAATTTTTAGAAAACTTGAAATTAACCTGTGTCTTGTATCCTGAGAGACCCATAATTCTGGCCATGTCAGCAACTTCTTCTTTATATTCGCTTTTAAGTTCCTCAATCTCAGAATCCTTGAATTCCGCGTGATGAGAAATAGAAACATTTATCGTGCTTGGTTTGATTGCTTTGAAGGCAACGCTATTAATCCCTTGAATTGCTTCATCAGGTTCGATAACGGTCAACATAAGAGCAAGCATTTCAAGGTTAGTTCGTTTAAAGGTATCTGAAACATTGGCTGCAAATGTGTTAGTGCTTATTAAAAATGCAATGATTAGAATAATCGACTTCATATTCACTCCTCTAGATAGTCCTAGTTTTAATGAGATTTAGCTACAATATACAGAAATATCGTAAATTTCACAAAAATTATTTAAATGAGGAATATTGATACCTTAGAGATTATTTGCAGCAATTTTCTTTTTTCTATTTCTGATAAAAAAGATTATCCCGCCAACAATAGCAACAGCAAAAATTATCAAATTAAACTTCTTTACGTACTCAATTACTGATTCTCCAAAGTAGTAGTATAAAGAGAAGAAGCTCAAGCAAGAAATAGTACAAGCGATGAAGTCAGAAATGCAGAACTTAAGTGCATTCATTTTTCCAAGTCCTGCGGTTAGGAATAGGGCGTTTCTAACACCAAATGGAATAAACCTACCTAGTATCAAAGTTATGATTCCGTACTTCTCATAAAACTCAGTTACTTTTGCGATTTTTTCCGGCGGGGCCATGGATTTAAAAAATTTAATCTTAAAAATTTTCTCACCTAAAAAGCGTCCCATAAAAGCATAACAAATTACGTCGCTTAAATACGCACCAGCAAATACGGCAATAAAGAGAGGGTAAAGAAGCTCTGGATTCTTGGCCGCGAGGAGAGCAGAGGTGAATAGCATAATGTCTTCAGACACAGGAACATTAAATCCAGCCAAAAGTAATAATCCAAAGATAATATAGGGTGCATTAGCTGCATTTGCGTTTATGTATTCTAGGGCTGCTTCCACTCGTAACTCCAATAATAAAGGGCGCATAAAGCGCCCCTTATATATTAACTCAATTTAGTTTTGAGTAAAATTACTTAATTTTACCAAAGTACTCTTGAGAACCAGTTGGATCTGGCTTCATTGTGTCGGCACCATTAGTCCAACCTGCAGGACAAACTTCTCCGTGCTTAGCTGTGTACTGGAATGCTTCTACAAGTCTTAGGTACTCATCAACATTACGACCAACACCTAGTTGGTTGATTGAAGAATGTTGAATAATATCATTGTCGTCGATTAGGAAAGTTCCACGAAGAGCAACACCGCCACCTTCAAGAAGAACTCCGTAGTCCTTAGCAATTTCTTTTGTCATGTCAGCAAGTAGAGGGATCTGAAGCTCTCCAAGTCCACCTTGGTTTCTTGGTTGCTTGCTCCACGCTAAATGAGAAAATTTTGAATCAACTGAACAACCGATTACTTGGCAGTTAAGAGCTGCAAATTTTTCAGATGCATCGTTGAAAGCTGTAATCTCTGTAGGACATACAAAAGTAAAATCTAGTGGGTAAAAGAAAAGTAGTTTCCACTTACCTTTATAATCGGCAAGAGAAAGGTTTTTAAAATCACCTTGAACTAGGGCATCAGCTTTAAAATCAGGTGCTGGGTTACCTACAAGTCTCGTTGGGTACGTTTTTTCTGACATAGTATTCTCCTCTGTTAAAACAGGCTTAATTTGTCTTATTTCAGTTCGGGAAAAGATAAGGCTTATCAGGGACAATTTCAACCCCCGGCACGTCATCATTTTAGACATCGCTTCAATTGTCCTAAATTGTCAGGAATGACTCATATGGCCTTTTTACGCAGGATTACGGCCCTTAGGACCTTGTTTAAAATTCCTAGAATCCGTATGATTTGTTACTAAAGATTTGGGTCTAAGTACCCGAAAAGAAAATAGTAAATCCTATTTAAAATAGTTCGAGAACGGAGAAGTTTAATGACCGATACTAAAATGCACATCCCTAACCCAATTGTTATTGAGCAAACGGCCAGAGGGGAGAGACAATACGATATTTATTCACGTCTTTTATTAGACAGGATTGTATTCCTTGGTACCCAGGTAAATGACACTGTTGCTAACTTACTAGTGGCACAAATGCTTTTTCTGGAGCAATCTGACCCTGAAGCACCAATTCATTTTTATATTAATAGCCCAGGTGGGTCTGTTTACGCAGGTCTTGGGATCTACGATATTATGCAGTACATTTCTTGCCCAGTTCATACTTATTGTTTAGGTATGGCAGCATCAATGGGATCTTTATTATTAACGGCAGGTGAAGCAGGGCATAGGTATGCTCTTCCTCATAGTCGAATTATGATCCATCAGCCATTAGGCGGTGCCAGAGGACAATGTTCTGATATTCAAATTCAGGCCAATGAGATTCAAGATCTAAAAGATCAGCTTAATGGAATCTATATCAAGCATTCTGCTATCGATATGACGATGGACAAGATTGTTGCTGAGACGGATAGAGATAATTACCTCTCTCCAACTGAGGCCATTGAACTTGGATTAATTGATAATAAAATTGAAAAGAAAGCGAAAGCTTAAGATTTAAAAATAAGGGAAGACTATGACAAAAGAAAAAGGAAGCTACGGAAGTACCCTTCACTGTAATTTCTGTGGAAAGTCACAGAAGGAAGTAAAGAAACTGATAGCTGGTCCCGGATGTTATATTTGTGACGAATGTATCGAACTTTGTAATGACATCATTTATGAGGATTCTCTTAAGACAACGTCTAAAGCGGCTCTTGATAATGTACCTAAGCCACATGAGATTAAAGAGCATCTTGATTCTTATGTGATCGGGCAAAGTAGAGCTAAAAAGATTATTTCAGTTGCTGTTCATAATCATTATAAGAGAATTGCCCACAGTGGAAATTCTAGAAAAGATGATGGAGTTGAATTAGCAAAATCAAATATTCTTCTTGCTGGGCCAACAGGTTCTGGTAAGACATTAATCGCTCAGTCTCTTGCTAAATACCTTAATGTTCCTTTCGCCATCGCTGATGCCACTTCATTAACTGAAGCTGGATATGTTGGTGAGGATGTTGAGAATATTATTCTAAACCTTCTTCAAAACTGTGATTACGATATTGAAAGAGCAGAAAGAGGAATTATCTATATTGATGAGATCGATAAGATTGCTAGAAAATCAGAGAACCCATCAATTACAAGAGATGTTTCTGGTGAAGGTGTACAGCAGGCCCTACTAAAATTAGTAGAGGGAACTGTTGCGGCAGTACCACCAAAAGGTGGGCGCAAGCATCCTCAGCAGGAATTTTTACAAGTAAATACAAAAAATATCCTCTTCATTGTAGCAGGTGCTTTTGTTGGGCTTGATAAAATCATCGAAAAAAGGATGACTAAAAGACCTATGGGCTTTGCCGTTGGAGAAACTAATAAAGATGTTGAACAGTCGGTAGTTGAAAAACTAGGTGGGATTGAATCAGAAGATTTATCAAAATTTGGTCTAATTCCAGAATTTATTGGACGTCTTCCTGTCAATGCTCTTTTAGAAGAGCTAGATGAAGATGCCTTAGTTTCAATTCTTACTGAACCTAAGAACGCTATTACTAAGCAGTACGAAAAGCTCTTTGAGTTTGACGGTATCGAACTTGAGTTCGAGCCTGAGGCCCTAAAAGAAGTGGCTCGTATTGCATTAGCTAAGAAGACTGGGGCCAGGGGACTGCGTGCCATCCTAGAGCAGACTATGCTCGATGTGATGTACGATATTCCAAGCAACGACAAGATTGCCAAAGTTCTTGTTACCCATGATTCAATTTTAGGAAAAGAGAACCCTAAGCTTATTGAAGGGGAGAAGAAGTTCCCAGATAAGCCCTCATCAACTCTAAAAGCTAAAAAAGATATCGAAACGGCTTCGTAAGAAGCCAGATCTTTGAGCCTAGCGAAAGTTAGGCTCAACTTATTTCCTACCTCAATAACCTAAATAAATTGAAATGATAAAGGAACTAAAGAGTCTTACATACACTCTTTATAACGGTCGCCTTTCTTAAAGAACTTTCGAAAGAATTCAAAAGCTTTTTTACAGGCCTTATTCGAATGATTTTTAAGTGAAGCTGGTTCAGTAACAAAAGCGGTTAAGACCTCCGCAAAATGCTCATTAAACTCTTTTCTTCTGGAATTCTTCGGGTTGTTAGCAGAGTAGCCTGAAACATTACAGTAAGGTGGAACACCTACTTCTTTTCTAAATTTTTCATAGCCACCATTATTTCCAATTAAATGGGCCCACTCATGTACATGCTGAGCAACGCTGGTTCCATAGTGCATATGACCAGATCTTCCGATCTCAATCTTTTCCCATTTTTGCTGACTTCCTTTTTGATCTCTAAACTCAATAGGAAGGGGATTCGGTTGATTCTTAGCCGGCTTACCCATTGCTAGGGGACCACCATTTAAATACTGAACTGATAAAATTGCTGCCCCAAGAGCTCTAACCTCAGAGTCTTTTACCTTGCCGTGACCACTTCCGGCCCTATAAGTTAAGTTCTGAGAGGCAAGTGCCTTTATAGCATCCTGTTTAGAAACATTTTCAACAGGTAAGCAGCCACGTCTTGGACCTTTATGTCTTTTAAGGGAATAAGAATACATCCCGTAAGTTCCACTATTAGTAACATTCTTTCTAAAGGGCGACTTTCCCTTTGCTACAGATTTATTCGAAGAGCTTTTACGAGCCGCTGGCGGGCAAGGCTCTCCTCCTGGAAGGTCTCCAGGTTTACTTATAACCCTTGTTAATTCTTGAGGGTTAGGGAAGGTCTTTCCATCTTTAGTCAGCCTTCTCATCTCTTTTTCAGTACTTGGAGTCGTAACAGAGGCGATTGTTCCTTGAAACTTCTGTTGAAACTTTTCACCAGTGGTCTCACAGGCACTGCCTGTAAGCATAATAGTTAGAATAGAAGCTGCACTCTTATAGTTTCTCACCATTTCTCGTCGGTATTTAAAAAGGCTAACTTAAATCAGTACTTTAGTAACTGAGTAGAACCCTTCAGGGCGCTTTTTATAGATATGAATTTCAATTTTTTTTTCAACTAAAAAAAACTGTCATCAGGAAGTAATAAAAAATAACGCTCGAAGTGCCCATAAATAGGGGTATTCGGAGGGGGTAAATACCTGTGATTTAATGTTGTCTCACTTAGTCGGGAAATTTTCGCCGTAAAAAAAGACTCACTAATTTTCCAAAGTTAGGGTTAAAATAGAGTATACGGTTCTTCCGAGTGGACAAGATGTCGACGGTTACGGAAGAAAAACTCAAATAGTACAGGAGGTGCTATGCCGGAGTCCAAGTCTGAAACATCAAAGCGATACCCTCTTCTTCCGCTTAGAGACGTCATTATTTTTCCTCATATGGTTGTTCCCCTATTCGTAGGTCGTGAAAAATCAATTGCTGCGCTTGAAGAAGCTGCAAAGAATAATAATGAACTCTTTCTAGTGACTCAGAAGGATGCCAGCGTATTGAATCCTGACCGTGAAGACGTCTATGACGTTGGAACAGTTGTAAACATTATCCAGATGCTACGTTTACCAGATAATACGGTAAAGGTTCTTATCGAGGGTAAATACCGAGCTGACATTAATGAGTTCCATTCATCTAATGATGGTTATTGGGCCGATGTTACAAAGTGTAATACAAGCGTAAATGATCAAGTGAATCTTGAAGCTACAATGAGAAGCATCAAGAGTATCTTTGAGCAGTATGTGAAACTTAATAAGAGAATTCCACCAGAGCTTCTGATGAGTATTTCTTCTATTACAGACCCTTCACGTCTTGCTGATATTATCGTTGCACACTTAACGATGAAGATCCCTGAAAAACAAGAAATTCTAGAAGCAGTAGAAGTTGAGAAGAGGCTTCATCTACTCCTTGAAAAGATGCAGGGTGAAATTGAAATCATCAATGTTGAAAGAAGAATAAGATCACGTGTTAAAACTCAGATGGAGAAGTCCCAAAAAGAGTACTACCTTAATGAGCAAATGAACGCGATTCAAAAAGAACTTGGTCAAAAAGACGATGGCAAAACTGACATCCAAGAGATGGAAGAAAAGCTTGAAGCTAAGAATATGCCTGAAGAAGCGAAACTTAAGACGGCAAAAGAGATCAAGAAGCTTAAGTCAATGTCTCCAATGTCGGCTGAAGCAGCAGTTGTTAGAAACTATATCGACTGGATGCTAAATCTTCCTTGGGGAGAATATACTGAAGACAATAATTCAGTTAAACATGCCCGTGAAGTTCTAGATAACGGACACTACGGAATGAAGGACGTAAAAGATAGAATTGTAGAGTACCTTGCGGTTCGCTCACTTCTAACTGAAGAAGGTAAAGGAACAATCCTTTGTCTGGCAGGTCCTCCAGGCGTTGGTAAAACTTCGATTGCTAAATCCCTTGCGGATTCACTAGGAAGAGAATTTCAAAGAATTTCTCTTGGTGGTGTAAGAGACGAATCAGAGATTCGTGGACATAGAAGAACTTATGTTGGTGCTATGCCAGGTAAGATTGTTAACGCTCTTAAGAAAGCGGGAACATCAAACCCACTTATCCTTCTCGATGAGATTGATAAGATGAGCTCTGATATGAGAGGGGATCCAGCTTCGGCCATGCTTGAAGTTCTTGATCCTGAGCAAAATAAAAACTTTGGTGATCACTATATTGAAGTTGAGTACGACCTTTCTAAAGTTATGTTTGTTATGACAGCAAACGACCTTGGAAGAATTCCTGGTCCACTTCGTGACAGAATGGAAATCATCAATGTCTCTGGTTATACGCCATCTGAGAAAATGCAGATTGGTAAAAAGTATCTTCTTAAGAAAGCTATTAAAAATAACGGTCTTGAGCAGTACAAAGTAACCATGAACGACGCGGCTATGACTGATGTTGTTCGTGGATACACTAGAGAAGCTGGAGTTCGTGAGTTTGAAAGACTTATCAACACTGTTTGTAGAAAAATTGCTACAGAGGTTGTTGAAAAAGAGCACGAGCCAGGTAAAAAATTTAATGTAACACCTAAGCAGTTAGCAAAGTATCTTGGACCTAAGAAAAGAGATGGGAAAGAGATCGAGGATGCTCCACAAGTTGGACTTGTTAACGGACTTGCTTGGACTTCAGTAGGAGGAGAAATCCTAAATATTGAAGTGATCACTGTTCCAGGAACTGGGAAAATCCAAACAACTGGTAAATTAGGTGATGTGATGCAGGAGTCAGCGAGAGCTGCACTCACATATGTAAGATCAATTAGCCCTCAGCTCGGAATCGATGCAGAGTGGTACTCCAAGAATGATATCCACGTTCACGTACCGGAAGGGGCGACGCCAAAAGATGGACCGTCGGCCGGTATTACAATGACTACGGCCCTAGTGTCGGCAATTACTGGGATTCCAGTATTCCAAACAGTGGCCATGACAGGTGAAGTGACTCTTAGGGGAAGAGTTCTTCCAATCGGTGGATTAAAAGAAAAGATGCTCGCCGCAAAGCAAGCAGGTGTAGACACCATCGTAATTCCACAAGGAAATGCGAAAGACCTTACTGAAATTCCAGAGGAAATTCAGGCAGGACTTACTATCCACCCAGTTGCTCACGTTGATGACGTCCTTAAGCTGGCCTTAGAGCTTACTGAACCAGAAAAGTTCATGAAAGTTGTTGGTCTTAAAGTCCTTAAAGACGAAAATCCAGGAGAAATGGGAGTGGCCAACTAGCCATTAGCTACAAAAATCGCGCAATCAAGGGCCCTCTTTTACAGAGGGTCTTTTTTTGTCCAAAATAGACCTATGGAAAATCGAATTAGTACTGGGTCTTTGTTTACCCTGGCGATCATCGCCGTTGCCGTTGTCTTAAAGTTTGCTAGCGCAGTCTTTGTTCCCTTTATCTTTTCATTGTTTATCTATTATTCGGTTTTGCCGCTGGTGGACTGGATTGGAAAAAAGTTTAAACTGCCGAATTCTGTTTCAACGATTCTTAGTATTACTATCGTAGTTGTAGTGATCACTTTGCTGGTTATGGGGACCATGATGAGCCTAAAGGGTTTTATTTCAGGAGCGGACCTTTATAAGCAAAAGTTTTTGATCTTCGGTCAAACCACTGTTGATTTTCTAACAGCGAAGGGTGTTCCTCTCGATCGCAATCAAATTCTCGGGTATATTTCAAAATTTCCCATCTTAGGTTTTATTAAGAAAATGGGAGGCTCACTTACACATATTGTTGGAGATTCTCTCCTCGTTGGAATTTTTCTACTGTTCTTACTTATTGGTACTAAGCAGGGAGAGGAAGAGGGAGTACTCAAGAAAATTAGTAAAGGGATCTCAAAGTACACTACCAATAAAATCTTTATTTCTATTTTAACGGCCGGTCTTTCTTTTGGGTTGATGAGCGTAGTAAGACTCGACTTAGCTCTTATGTTTGCCATTCTTACCTTTATGCTTAATTTTATTCCTAATGTTGGGTCACTTTTTGCGGTTTTAATTACGGTGCCCGTGGCCCTTCTTCAATTTGGTATTAGCTGGCAGGTCTTTGTTCTTCTTCCCGGACTTCTTGTCATTCAATTTCTCGTTGGAAATGTTCTTGAGCCCAAGCTAATGGGGGATGACTTAGGTCTTCATCCAATTACGATTTTATTGGCCTTGATTCTTTGGGGAATGATCTGGGGAGTTTCAGGTATGTTTTTAGCAGTTCCGCTAACCGCCTCGATTAAAATTATATGTGACGAGTTTGAGTACACGAAACATATTAGTAAATTGATGGGCGGGAATATATAAGAAGGGAGCCCTTTAGGCTCCCAGTATTTTTATTGAACGTGATCTAGTTCAGTTAGTAATTCTAGAAATTTTTCGTGGCTTACTGGATCCTGCATCGTATCCGGATTCTCATATTTGTCATAAAGCTTTTTATAAAAAAGTGAGTCATGCTTTACACCAACATTAAAAGTAAAGTTTGAAGGAGCTCCGCCAACTGGTCTTTTTGATGGAATTTGTGAATAGAAAACATAATCCATTCTTTTAATTCCAAGCTTTTTAATAACACTCTTATTCTTTAGAGAGTCGATATAGCTATGAAAAGCTGGTCTTGGTTGAAAGTCTTCTTTGTCATTTGAAGCGGTTTTTCCAAGAGCCTCTCCAGCTTCACCAAAAACACTGGCAAGTCTAAGAGGGATGGCAAGATGATTTAAATCCATGGTTCGATTCCACCACGTTCTAACATGATTACCTTTAATACCTGCTAGGACAAGGCCTTTCGCCGTTTCCGTAGTGCAGTTAAAATCTAGAGTGATATCGAGTTCTTGAGTTCTAAAAAGGATATGAGAAGGCTCCATAAAGTCTCTAAACTTCTTAAGCTTTTCTGCATCAATTCCATATACTAAAAATGTGTATGTGGGGCGGTAATTATTTTGTCCCTGAACAAGATTAGAGAAATAATTTGTTAGTGAGGTATTTCCAGAAAGGATATCCTTTCCATTTGTTACATAGGCATTTGATACTTCAGCTCGAAGAGTAAGATCCTTTTTAACTTCACCGACACCGGCAACAAAGTGACCGTTTACTGAACCAAAGGAATCACCTTGTCTTCCTGAAAGAGTAACAAGAAATACAGATTCTCCAGGTTTAACTTCATAACCTTTTTTATTGTAAACAGTTGTTCTGAATGAGTTATTCGATTTAGAGATATCGTTTTTATAGACACGTTTTTTGATAAATTTGTATGGGTTCTTTGCAATTTCTTTGTCGTAGGGAGAGCTCGCGGCAGGTGCAGCACTAAATAGTCCAGTTGGCGTTAGGGCCTGCATAATAAAAACACCGTTTTCAATTCTGCCGTCTGCTATAATCTTTTTTCCTACATAGGACTGTCTTGATACTTCATCAAAAGAGTAGTGGTTTAAAACTTTTGTGTAACCAAAAGAAACCTCTTGTTCTCCAATATGGTATTTCCCAGTTCCTTCATTATAAGTTAGGACACCTGTAAGTGAGTCAGCTCCAGGGATATTTGTTGGGGTTTGAGAAAGCTCGAACGTATTTCCTTTAATCTCACCTTTGAATTCATATGAATAGGGGTTCCCATCAGATTGTTTTACATAAGTAGGATTTGCTAGTGAGGGGAGAGACTTTTTGATCTCGTCAGAAGTTTGAATTTCAAACTTTCCATTTGAGGTACTAATGTCAAAGCTACCATCGTGATTGTCGATTAAAGTTCCGGTTAGAAATTCTGCTGCAGAAACATTTGTCGTAATCAATAAAAGAGCGATTAGATTTTTGATCTTCATTTATAGGCCTTGGGTTAATAAGTTCAATTAATTGATCTTATCTAAATTTGGGACCTAGAAGGCATGGCCTGAAAGGATTTCAAGGGGTGTTAGAAAAATAAACAGTCCTAAGTATCTGAAACTACAGTTTTCTATAAAAGGAGAGGATGCCATATTCCATCCAGTTATTCTTACCAAGGCTTTTTCTCTTGGTTAACTGCATGCTTAGAACGTCAGTTTTTTTGTAGTTGAAGCGGTAATCTTTTGAATCAAGTTCAATATCTAAATGCTTAATACCATCTTCCATTATATAGAGTCGATACTGGTTAGCTTTAGATAAAGGGGTTTCAACAAGCTGATTCACTTGATAAATACTTAAGTAATCTGACTCAGAAATTAACTCCATCTCATAAACTTCATCAAAGCTTGGTGTTAACTTGAGAATTTCTGCCAGAGGAATATCTACTATGGCCCGGTCATTAATAAATTTGATGCACTTAAACCAGCTTCTCGGAAATCGTTGGCAGCTGTATTTATCTTTCTTTAAAATAGTGAGTTGATCTCTTCCTTCTTGATTTAAGGTATTTAAAACTCGAACGTCTTTTACAAAAGAGACCTCTGAACGAGCATACTCATATTGGCCAACTGGAATAAGAGTTGTTTCGGCCATAAGGGATAAAGAGAACAAAAGAGAGAGTAGTGCAGTTAGTTTTTTCATAGGGAAATCCTATGACCTAGGAATACACTATGAAAAGAGGGAAAGTGGAAGATGACGAATTCTTTGTTGTGCCTCGCATATAGAATTGAATTGGCCTATAATTAAACCCATGACTTACCTTAGAATTATTCTCTGTATTTTTTGTGCAGCTCTCTTTGCTTACTTTACGTCTGGCAGTGCTTTTCTCCCCAAGTTTATTATAAGCAGTTTTGTTTTACTGGGCTTTGGGACCTCAGTGACCTTTGTTGTAAAGAAGTGGGTTTTAACTCCAGAGCTATTAGCTATTTTTAAAACGAGATCACTTATAGCGCCGCTTAGCTTTATATTAGTCCTTCCTTTTGAGTTTAGGTTTTCGTTACCGGTGGTAATTCTAGCCTCCTGTATTTATTTTATCTTTATCTTGGGAGTTCTCTTTTTTCCCTACGGTGAAAAGGATAATAAGGAGTCTTATGCCAATAGGTTCTTTATTTTTCTTTTTTTCTTTTCTGGTATTGCAAGTTTAATCTATCAGGTTTCTTGGCAAAGAATTCTTTTTCAAATGATTGGAGTGAATACCGAGTCAGTCGTAATCATCGTAAGTATTTTTATGCTGGGTCTTGGACTTGGGGGATTACTGGGGGGAGTTATTTCAAAAAAATACCCAGGCAAACTTCCAGAGGCCTTTTTTCTCTGTGAGTTTTTAATTGGAGCTTTTGGCTTTTTTAGCTCTTATATTTTTAAAGCCTTTAATCCAATTTTTTGGTCAGTTTCTTTTTCAAGTGGAATGACCTTACTTTTTTTACTTCTCTTAATTCCTACGATTTTTATGGGGGCAACGCTTCCCATATTAGTGACTTATTTAAATTATTATAAAAAGAATACGGGGGTTTCCTTTGGGACACTGTATTTCTTCAATACGGCCGGAGCCGCTCTTGCTTCCTTTTTATGTGTGGATCTTTTATTTGTTTTTATGGGAATTGAATCTTCCACTAAAATAGCAGCTCTTTTTAATTTGGGAGTCGGACTTTTTACTTTTGTTTATATACGGCTAACTCATTCTTCTTCCATTGAAATTCAAGAAGAGGACTCCTATCAAGAAGCTTCTGGATCTAGTTTTATCTATTATTTACTCGCTTTTTTAGTAGGCTTTATCTCTTTAAGTCAGGAGATTTTGTGGGTTAGGGCCATTGGCTTTTCGGTAGCGGGAATGCCTCAAGTTTTTGGCCATGTTCTAGGTTTTTTCTTAGTAGGCATTGCCCTTAGTTCGGCATATGCAAAAAAACTTTGTGAGGAAGAAACTTTTCCCATGAAGAAAATTAGTTATATGCTACTGGCCTCTGCTGTAGTTTATGCCTTTTCCTTAGTCCTTGTTAGCTTTGTACTCTCATTGACAGCGAACGGTGGTCTTCTTGTTTCTTATGGGCTTATTATGGTGGTCGCCTTTTTACAGGGAGGGGTATTGATTGCCCTTTGCCATGATTTGCTTTCAAAAAAGGGAGGGCATGTTGGAAGTCAGCTCTCAAAATTGTATTTGGCAAATATTTTAGGTTGTACTCTTGGTCCACTTGTTACGGGATATTTTATTTTAGACAGCCTTTCCCTTGAAAAAGCATTTTTTCTTTTTGCCCTTGGGTCCGTTTTCTTAAGTCTAATTATGTATAAACCTGAGAAAGAAAAAATTATTGCTAGTGTCATTTCTCTTCTTATCGTGGGCGGAACTTACTTTGTTTTTGCAGATAAAATTTTATTTAAACTATTTAAAAAATCAGCTCCCATGGCCGCTACAAAGTTTGATAAAGTAATTCAAAATAGGCATGGAATCATTACAACTCATATTGATGAGAATGGTTTTCATATTACTTCAGGGGGAGGCGGTTTTGATGGAAAATGGTCCGAGGGACTTTTTTACGACTTTCCCCTAGATAGACCCTATATCTTTGCCCTCTTACACCCAAAACCTAGAAAAATTCTTCTAATAGGAATGAGTGTTGGGGCCTGGGGGAGGATAATTCAAGATTATAAGCACCTAGAGAGTCTAGACATAGTGGATATTAATCCTGGTTATTTCAAGCTTTCATCCATGTACCCCGGCCATGAGAAATTAATTAGCGACCCTAGGGTTAAAATTCATTTTAACGACGCAAGACGCTGGTTAAAGTTGAACGAGAATAAAAAATTTGATGTTATTATTATGAATACTCCCCATCACTACCGAAGCATGGTGAGCAATCTTTTATCTAAAGAATTCTTAGAGCTTTCAAAATCAAAACTTAATGAAAATGGAATAGTATTTTTTAATGCAACAAATTCACCAGATGGTCTTTACACAGGAGCCCAGGTCTTTAAAAGAATTACTCCTTATGCCAATCTTTTTATGGGTACAGATTCAATTGCAAGCTTAGATAAAGATGAAAGGATTAGAGTTTTAAGAGAAGATTTTGTTTATAAGAGGGCAGGAGTAAGTGACCTTGAATTTGAAAAGAAGATAGATAAAGTCGCCTCTAAAGATTTCTCCGATATAGGTCCTATTTTAAGAGAACGTAAGGACCTTCTTCTCATCACCGACGATAATATGCTGACTGAATATAAGAGGCCTCACTCAAGGTACAGCTGGCTTTATTGGATTAAGGATTTTCCTAGAGAGTAAGCTAAGTTACCGATTTTTCTGAATATAATTATTTCAATTCCATTGTTTTTGACGCGGTGTGGTGATAGCGTCCCTGAGCTATGAAATACTTAACTCTACTATCTCTAATTGCTCTGCTTGTTTCTTGTGGAAACAGAAAAACTTCACCCGTTGCCGGTGAACCCCACCAAAATGAGATTGAAAAAAACTTAGGTTTTTTCGATAGTAATAAAAAGCTTGTATCGGCAAAGCCAGGATCACTTTACTACAGCTCCATTAGAAACTGTGCTCTTCAGAAACTTGGAAAAGATTGTACACCAGAAAAAGTGCCACTTCTTGGTACGAAGGGACGGGAGATCAATACTAAGTTTGTTTTAGAAAATACAATTGTTAGCCATGATTTTTTGGCCAAAAATTTTGAAGAATACCTAAATAATATAGATAACAAGTTTTTATTTGCCCTTTTTGCTTCAGTTTCTGGAATTGTTATAACTGATGAAATAAGCAGTTCGTTTTATTATACACCCACGGGGATGATTTACTTAAATGCATCTTATCTATGGAAGACTCAAGTCGAGTTCAAAAAGCTTAAGTTTAAAAAAGACGGAAGATATTCTCGAGACGAACGTAAGAAAGTTTTTACGGATTGGGATTTTGTTAAAGATAATAAGACTATTTATTCCAGCTATTATGTGAAAGAGAGGAGTATTGCAGTTATAAAGCCAGTACTAACAAGACTCCTCTTTCATGAACTAACTCATGCAAATGATGTTTATCCAATCGATGAGTTTGATACTCTCGATAAGACTAAAAGTTATTACGAACTTAGATCCTCCCGATACGAAAATAAAGAGATGGTAAGTAGAAAAATCGTTTATCCAGAAACAAAAAAAGCTTGGGAGTACGCTATCTTTTTAATTTATGGTGAGCTTGAGAATCCTAATAGCCACGATTTTACAATTGAAGATTTTATTTCAGACTTTGTACCGAACATAGGTATCATTTTTTATTCTTATATAACCAATAGAGAGCATTTAGCCATGATGATGGAAAATTACTTTATGCTTTTTACTGAACATTATGAAACCTGTACTTATGGTAAATTCAGAAAAGACAACGAATCGGACTCTTCTATTTTTTGGTTTCAAAAAAATAGAATCTTACAGACTAATATTTTGCTCGAAGCTAGAAATGCTATTGAGCTAATGCTTCCAGCAGATATGGCACAGGAGCTAAATTCTCTTAATACGGTATTTTCCCTAGAGACCCATGAGGATATCGCCCCGGATTCAAATCAAAAGTTTTGTAAGAATTATTAAAATTGTAAGGGATTTAGTGGAATAAATGGTGGGCGTTGACGGGATCGAACCGCCGACATCTACCTTGTAAGGGTAGCGCTCTCCCAGCTGAGCTAAACGCCCACTATCAGTGTGGAGCTAAATTAAATGAGCTCCTTAAGCTTGTCAATGCTGATTCGTAGCGTTAATTGTGAGGATTTTTGAGGACCTTTAAAAATTCTCCGTAACCTTCTTTTTCCATATCTTCTTTTGGAATAAATCTAAGGGCCGCAGAATTGATGCAGTAACGCAGTCCCGTGGGTTTTGGCCCATCGGTAAAAACATGGCCGAGGTGGCTGTCCGCATGTTTGGAGCGAACCTCGGTTCTCGTCATAAAAAGTTTTCGATCAGTTTTTTCCACAATATTGGCCTTATCAATAGGCTGATAAAATGCAGGCCAACCAGAGCCAGAGTCATATTTATGAACAGAGGCAAAAAGTGGCTCGCCAGAAACGATATCGACGTAGATACCTTCCTTTTTATTGTCGTTATATTTATTACTAAAGGGAGGCTCCGTCCCATCTTTTTGAGTAACTTTGATTTGAAGATCTGTGAGCTTTTTAAGAGCTTCTTCTTTATTGAATTTCACTTCGTAGCTCCAAGTGAGGGTCGGTATTAGGAATGTCATAACTAAGATTATATTTTTCATATAGGTTAGTTTAACTTCTAAGCGCTTTGTTACAAAGTTAGTTCTTATTTAAAATTCTTTTATAGATTTCGATAGTTTGCAAAGCTGTATTTGCCCAGCTAAAGGCTTTAGAGCGTTTTAGGGCCTGTTCAGACAGTTCTGCCTTTAGGTCAGGATTTTGTGAAATCTTAGACATCATCTCGGCAAGGGCCCTGGGATCGTCTAAATCAAAATAAAGACCTCCTTCGCCTAAGACTTCAGGTAGGGAGCCTCGGTCACTAACTAAAGTTGGGCAGGCACTTGCCATGGACTCACAAACTTGTAATCCAAAACCTTCATATAGGGATGGGTAGGCAAAAGCGTCGGCACTTTGATAAAAAGCTGGAAGATCTAGATCGTCAATATATCCAGTGAAATGAACAAAAGCATTTATCCCAAGGTCGGAAGCTTTTCTTTGAAGTTCAGTTGAGTCTCCTGAGCCTCCTAAGACCAGGCGGTGTTCAGGTAAGCTGGCCTTAGCAAAAGCTTCTAACAAGAAGGGGATATTCTTTCTTTGATCAAAGCCCCCAATATAAAAAATAAAGGGGTAGTTCACTTTGTATTTAGATAGGATCTGAACCTTTTCTTCAGGGCTAAGTTTTTTTTCAAACTCTTGAGGGTGTGACTCATAAGTAACATCTATTTTTTCTTCAGGAACTTTATAGAACTCTTTAATATCATTCTTGGCATGAAAACTTACAGTAATGATATGATCCGCATTTTTAGGGGCAGAGCTTTGAAGATAGCGGTATTTAATTGAGGAAGGTTTAATTTTAGAAATTAGGCTCTGAAAAGGTCTATAATACTTCTCTTCAATAACATCATGAAGAGTTAAGACTTTTGGGCAAGGGGAAGAAGAGGGAAGGCCGTAATTAAAAGGCGAGTGAAGTAGGTCAATCCGGTCTTCTTGGCACCATTTTACTAAGGTTCTTTGTTCCCAGATAAAGTAATTTACATGAGGAGCTTCTCGGTATGTGATATTCTCAGGTCCGAGGAGCTTTTTGATCTCAGGGTGAACTGCTTTTCTACTGTATAGGAACAAGTTGATACCTTGGGTCTTAAGTTCCCGCAGTAAAGACACTGTATAGCGGTTCCATCCCCTAAGTTGGGCATCGTATAAAAGTGAGGCATTAAAGGCGATTCTCATTAGGTTTAAGCTTAACCTAGAGCGGAAGCGAACAAACATCGCGCCGTGTCCTTAGACCTAACTAAAGGATCAAATAAAAATTCCTGATGATATTACTTGGTGCGTGAGTCAAAAAGTAAACAACTCCCGTCACAGAGCTTTAAAAGCAAGTTTTTCCACCTTTTTAAGAAGTCAAAACCGGCGATAATTGTTAAGGTAAACTCGAAATTTTTTAATAGTGTTTTTTTAAAGGACTTTCCTAATGCAAGAACTCGACAGTGTAGTCATCCGTTTCTCCGGCGATTCCGGGGATGGTATGCAGTTGACTGGTACTCAATTTTCAAACACGTCAGCCCTTATGGGTAATGACATTGCCACTTTCCCTGATTTTCCAGCTGAAATTCGTGCTCCTATTGGAACCGTTGCTGGTGTTTCTGGTTTCCAAGTTCATATTGGAGCCAGTGAAATTAACACTCCCGGTGATGAGCCAGATGTTTTAGTGGCCATGAACCCGGCAGCTTTAAAAGCTAACCTTCGTTCGGTTAAGAAGGGCGGAACAATTATTTTAAATATCGATTCATTTGATGCAAAGAATATCGAAAAAGCTGGTTACGAAGGAACTCCTCTTGGAACTCCAGAGATGGAAGGTTTTAAAGTGATTGAGGCTCAGATTACGAGTCAGACTCTTGAAGCTCTTACTGAATCAGAATTAGATAATAAGTCTAAAGCTAGATGTAAAAACTTTTACGCTCTAGGTATGACTTACTTTATGTACGGACGTGAGCTCGATGCCACGATTAAGTGGGTAGAAGAAAAGTTTGGCAAAAAGCCTGAGCTTGTTGATGCCAACGTTAAAGCTCTAAAAGCGGGTTGGAACTTTGCTGATACAATTGAAGCAATTGGAACGGCTTATAAAGTTCCGGCGGCTAGAATCACTCCTGGTAAATACAGACAGATCAACGGAAACACGGCAACTGCTTGGGGATTTATTCAGGCCGCTCATTCAGCAGGTCTTGAACTTTTCCTAGGTTCTTACCCTATTACTCCTGCTTCAGACGTTCTTCATGAACTTTCAAAGCATAAAAATATGGGAGTTAAGACTTTTCAGGCGGAAGATGAGATTGCAGCTTGTTGTTCAGCCATTGGCGCTGCTTACGCAGGTGCCTTAGCGATTACGACTTCATCAGGTCCTGGTATTGCTCTTAAGGGCGAGGCTCTTGGTCTTGCCATGATTTACGAACTTCCAATGGTATGTGTAAATATTCAACGTGGTGGTCCTTCGACAGGTCTTCCAACTAAAACAGAACAATCAGATTTAAATCTTTGTATGTTTGGTAGAAACGGTGAATCACCAATGATCGTTGTGGCCGCCTCAAAACCAGGGGACTGTTTTGAAATGGCTTATGAAGCTTCAAGACTTTCTCTTGAAACGATGACTCCAGCTATGCTTATGACTGATGGTTATATCGCTAACGGTGCTGAGCCATGGAAGATTCCTGATCTAACAAAAGAATTTGGACCAATTAAACATAAGCAGCTTAAAGGTGCTAAGCCAGAAGGTGAGGAGTTCCTTGCCTATAGCAGAGATGAAAATCTAGCTAGACCTTGGGCCATTCCTGGGCAGCCAGGTTATGAGCATAGAGTTGGTGGTCTTGAAAAAGCTGATGGTACAGGAAATGTTTCTTATGATCCTGATAACCACGAGCATATGGTAAAATTAAGACAAGAAAAGGTAGATAAGGCAGCTTCTTTGATTCCTGCGCAAGGAGTGGAAGGAGAAGAGTCTGGAGATATCTTACTTGTTAGTTGGGGAGGAACTTATGGAGCTACAAGAATGGCCGTGAAGACTCTTCAAGATCAAGGTAAAAAAGTTTCACTTTGTCATATTAAGTATATCAACCCAATGCCAGCCAATATGGAAAAAGTCTTAAAAAGCTTTAAGAAGGTTATTGTTGCAGAACTTAATAATGGTCAAATGAGAGGAATATTAAACGCAAAGTATGAAGTTGGAGCGCTTGGTTACTCTAAGATTCAAGGGTTACCATTCAAGATTTCAGAACTAGTAGACATGCTTAACCGCGAACTAGAAACACTTTAAGAGGTAATTATGACTGACAATCCAACTTATAAGAAAAAAGATTTTATTAGTGACCAGGAAGTACGTTGGTGCCCTGGGTGCGGTGACTATGCCATTTTATCTTCAGTACAAATGGCCATGACTAAAATTGGTAAGAAAAAAGAAGACATGGTCTTTGTTTCAGGGATTGGTTGCTCTTCGCGTTTTCCTTACTATATGAATACCTATGGTATGCATACGATTCACGGAAGAGCGCCAGCTTTTGCTACGGCAATTAAGGCGACGAATCCTGAGCTTGAAGTATGGCAAATCACTGGTGACGGCGACGGTCTTTCAATTGGTGGTAACCACCTTATTCACGTTATCAGAAGAAACGTAAATATTAATATTATCCTATTTAATAATGAGATCTACGGTCTTACTAAGGGACAGTATTCACCAACTTCAAGACCAGGACTAAATACTAAATCTAGTCCTTACGGATCATTAGATAGGGCTTTTAATCCCGCTTCTCTTGCCCTTGGAGCAGGATCAACTTTCTTCGCTAGAACTATTGATACTGATCCAAAGCATATGATTGATACTTTTGTTGAAGCTTCAAAGCATGAGGGAACTTCTTTTATTGAAGTTTTCCAAAACTGTGTGATCTTCAATGATAAGGTTCACGATCTTCAAACTAATAGAGCTACTCGAGATGAGCATACTGTTCGAATTGAGAATGGAAAGCCGCTTATCTTTGGAAAAGAAAAAGATAAAGGGATTAAGCTTGTCGATAATAAGCCAACTGTTGTGGCCCTAAGTGATGTAGATGAATCTGAACTTCTTGTTCATGATGAAACTAATCCTATTGTGGCTCAAATCCTAGCTGAAATGCGCGGAGAGCTTCCGGTTCCTCTTGGGGTTCTAAGAAGGGTTCCTGATGTGGTTTATGATCAGCAGCTTAATGATCAGCTTGCTGATGTTAAAGCTAAGAAAGGAGAGGGGGATATGACGGCCCTTCTTAATTCTGGTGACACCTGGGTTGTTGAATAAAACCCTATGAAAAATGCTATCCAAATAAATTCAGCCTACTTTGCTAACGGGAATAAAATGATTCCCGTAGCAAAAGGCATTTTAAGCGTCGACACAGAATCGTCCATAGATGCCTTTAGAAAAGCAGCTGTGGCCGAAGAAAAGGCCATAGAGAATTCCAAGAAAGACGATATTTCAAAGACTTGTAAGCCCAAGTAAATACCTGAGTCATTAACTTAGAACATTCATTATTCCGAAAGGTTAGAGCAACTTCAAAGGTAGTCGGTAGCGGCACGGGAGAACCTATGAATAGTGAAAATAGAAAATGGCTTCAAGTCATTGGGTCGGTGACACTTGTTTTAACAATCCTTTTTTCTTACACCCATTGTGTAGTTCAGTCCCCAAAGAAGACGGCTAGAAAATCTGCGAGCTCAGAAGATGAGCAGGTGAGCGGAAATAGTGGAACCAATAATACCGGTAACAATACTAACAACAACAATAATAACAATAATAATAATACTGGCGGCAATACGACGGCTGCCGAGGACTTTTTTGAACAAACAGTTAAAACAACTTTTGAAAACAACTGTATGTTTTGTCATGATCTCCCACAAAACAATCCACCCGTTCAAGCTCCTATTACAATTTATGAGTACCAAAATATGAGACAAATGATGATGGTAGGAACTTCAGGAGTTCAAAATAACCTGATGAATAAAATTCAAGGAATAACGGCGCATACGGGAGGGAACAGATGTCCATCTGGTGTGGCCGATCCAATTTGTGATGTGGTTATTCAGTGGTATGAATTAGAAAACCCTGGAAGCAATAATAATAACAATAATACGAATACTGACCCTACCGGTGATATTTTAGATATAACATCACTAGGAAAGATTACTGGATGGGCCGCAAACCCATCTAATGTTGGAGAGCTCGTCACTGTAAAATTTTATCTTGATGGTCAGCAGGGAGGAGCTGGAACTTTTATAGGTTCAACAATCGCTGCGAATCCTGGATTTAATGGAGGCTATGCTGGAAACCATGCCTTTCAGTTTTATGTTCCACTAAGTTATAGAGATGGTACAACTCATCAACTTTATGCTTATGCGTCTTCAAACAATCAAGACTATCTTATCAATCAAACTCCTATCACTTTTGCGGCCTATACGACCTCAAGTGCAGGCTTTAATTTCTATCAAGCGAATTTAAGACCAATTCTTGAGACGCAGTGCTCTTCTTGCCACGCGGTGAACTACGATATTCATTTTAATAACTTACTTGAGCCAACTCCCGCTGCAGGTGGAACAGCTACTAATAATCAATTTGTTAGGATGCCTGCTGGAAGTTTTAATGGACTTGGACACCCTGGTGGAAATATTTGCGGTAGCGTTAATGGCTCACCTTGTAATCTTATTCAACAGTGGTGGACCATTGAATTTGGAAATTAAGTTTCCTACAATATGGGGGTACTTTAATCAGGACCCCCTCAATGAAAGTCTTAAGCATTCTTTTCTTTTTTCTTATTTCTGTTAATTCATTTGCCGCTTCAAAAAAATACTCAATCAGCTGTAAGGGTGATGATTGCTTTACTGACGGTTGGTTTATGCAAGAAATGGGTGGGTTTTATTTTTTAAATAATAACTGCAAGTCCGGAGACTGTGAAAATATAGGCTGGTCTTCAATAGATTCAAAGGGTGATACTTTTGATGTGACTTGTCTTCCTGGTGGCTGCTTTTATGAAGGCTGGAAGTCGGTTAATAAGGCTGGGAATAAGGTCTTAAAAGATGAAGTAAAATGTAAATTAAACTCCTGCTTAACTTACGGTTGGACTGTAAAAACAGGTTACGATCTTTCCGGTGGAAATGTTTCATGTATAAATGATGATTGCTCTCGCTTTGGGGGAACTGCTGTTTGGAGAGGAAAAATTTCTAGAACAGCTTGTAAGAATGATGATTGTTATAGATATGGTTGGAACCTAACTATCTACTAGAGAAAACTATTCCAGATACGAACGTCTTTAAACCAAGATGTTTTTGATAAGTCATTTCGAACACTACTAGACCAGCTTTCAAGCTGGTCTTTGTTAATTTCAGAGTTAAGTAAATATAAGTCTACAAGAACTCTTCCCCCTAAATAATGAAGATGAATTTCATATAACATCGGAGCGTCGGAGAGCTTAGACCAGCTTGAGCGAATTTCTTCTTCAAGTGTAGGTCTTAAAGGAAGAAGATCTAGGTCCGAATGCATATAGGCCTCATCTCGGTCATCTTCTACATCGGTATGAACAGTCACATCTTCGATCTCGTCAAATTTTTCAATTAGATTCTTCATTACCCAAGACGATATTTCATGTCCTTCACTTACCGTAATATGTGGAGAAACTTGTACGTTCACATCAAGGACTGCTTTTTGCCCATGCATTCTGCTTCTTAAGTCGTGCATGCTGATTACGCCTGGGACTCGTAAAATCTCCCCTTTTATTTCTCTCACCTTTTCGGAATCTAGACTAGTATCGACGAGCTCTTTAATAGAATTAAATAAAAACTCCCAACCAATTTTTCCTATAAAGATTGATACGATGACGGCCGCAAGGGCGTCCATAAAGAAATATCCAAAGTAAGCAAAAAGAGAACCAACTAAAACGACTATTGTGGTGATGGCATCACTTCTTGAATGCCAAGCATTGGCGATAAGAAGGGGAGAGTTTAGTTTCTCTCCAACTCTTTTAGAATATTGAAAAATAATTTCTTTAGCTATAATGGAGACAATCGCCGTAATAAATACGGGCCAACCTGGAACCACTGACTGGGTCCCCGTAACTAACCTTTGGATGGTCTCAAAAAGAAGAGCTCCTGCCGTGGTCATTAAGATGGCACCTAGGATAACAGTTCCTAAGGTTTCAAAACGTCCATGACCATAAGGGTGTTCATCGTCGGGTTTTTCATTAGAGATTCTCGTTATAATGACCACAAAGAAATCGGTTACTAAATCGGTTAAGCTATGAAAACCGTCAATAACCAGAGCGTGAGAGTTAAAGAAAAAGCCTATGACGACCTTAACCACCCCAAGGGTGAGATCAACTGCAGATCCAATTAATGTTACTTTTTGAGCTTCGGCTTTATTATCTTCGTAATTGATTTGAAGATCCTTTGTGTTAGGCGTCTAGTACAAATTCCATATTATACTTTTCACCCATTTCTGACAGTATATTATTAACCTGAGCAGCTGAGAGAACGTCACCGACAGCACTTATCTTAGTAAATGAAGAAGGACAGCCAGAATCACATTTTACATCGCCGGTTACAAATTTTACTTTTTTAACTGGCTCAAGATTTGAAAAATTTGATAACCACTTAATGAATTCTTCAAACTTTTTTCTTGCTTCAGTTACTATTTCTTCTTTATTGCCATTCTTATTAAAAAGAAATCTACCGGAATCCATCTTTTTTTCGTTAATCAAAATTTCAATGACTCCGCTATCTTTTATATAGAGAGAATTGTTTAAACAACTTGGGCAATACATTTTAGCTTCCTTACTCTGAACTGGTGATTATCTGCTAATCATTGTAAGATGAATGGTCGTATTAATCTACGGGGAAATATGTCTATTTACATATTGTGGACCGAGTAAACTTACAGGTAGCGTCATGATTCAAGAACATAAATTTCTACGAATGCACGATGGTATAGAACTTCACGCTAGAATTCAGGAGACGGGCTCTCCGGTCTGGCTTATTAAAACCCATGGTATTGGTGAGCATCTTGAACGACATAATTATATTCCTGAGCTCTTTGGTAAAGACTTTAATATTTTTCAGTATGACTTACGTGGTCATGGTCGCTCTATGGGTGAGGCAGGGTTTATAAATGACTTTACTATTTTTATGGAAGATCTCGAGGAGATTATTTCGTTTTTAAGAAAGCATTATAAAATGCAGCGCTATGTAATGGTGGCCCATAGTATGGGGGCCCTAATTAACTGTGGTTATTTAAAAACTTTTGCTGCGGAAGATTTTTATCCCGAAAGAGTTTTCTTTAATGCTCCTCCAGTTGGCTTTCCTGGAGCCTTAGGTCAGCTGATTAGAGTTTCACCTCTGCCAATCTTTAAAAACTTAGCTAAACTTCCGGCCAGCTTAAAGCTTGGAGGTCTAGTTGATTTAGATTATTTGTCCCACGACCCTCATGTGAAAGATGATTACTTAAAGGATGAATTAAACCACACAAAGCTTCATTCAAAACTACTTCTTGAGATGGTGAAGTCTAGCCAAGAAGTTTTCTCTTCTGCTATTCATCCAAAATGTCCGGCCTTCGTTACTGTTGGCTCTGAGGATAGAGTGGTTCATTCAAACTCACTGATTGATTATTTTAATCTCATTGAAAAGGATTTTGATCTTAAAGTGTTTGAAGGTGCCTACCATGAGATTCATAATGAAATTGAAAAGTACAGAAAGCCCTATTTTAGCCATATGAAAAATTCGTTGATGGAATGTTTTTATAAGTCTCCCGAAGATAATGAGGACCGCGTTCACTAATGAATGATTTAAGAAACTGGCTTTTAGAATGCCAAAAAATTGCCCCTGAGTTAGTTGATTGGATAGGGATTTACTTTAAAGCCTCCTACCTAAATGACGAAGACTCTACTGACTTAGTATTAGGACCTTTTATAGGAGAGGAGACAGAGCATACTCGTATACCTATTGATCGCGGAATGTGTGGGCTGGCCCTTAGAGAAGAGAAGATTGTTAATGTCGCCGATGTTAGGCAAGAGGCTGAGCATATTGCTTGTAGTCTAACCACAAGATCTGAGCTTGTGATTCCATTGGCAGATGAAAGTGGAGCTCTTATCGCTGAGCTTGATATTGACAGCAATACCCTAGACGCTTTTTCTCCAGAGATAGAAAAAAAATTCATCGAATTTTCAAAAACTTTTAAACATAAGAAATAAAAGCTTTCAAAAAACCTAAGCCCGACTCAAGGCCTTTCTTTCTTGAGCTTTCATCAAGTTTAAAACTAATTTCATTTTCTAAAAAAAAGTCAGAGCCTTCAGGGTGAGATTGGCAGCTCCAATAGGGAAGTGATTTATGGGCCAAGAATTCAAAAGGTGAATCTTCTGTTTGTCCAAGAACCTCTAGCTCCTGCCCAAGCTTTTCTATTTGAAAATTATGGGCCGTGAAAAAACTTTGCTTTCCCTTTAGACCAAAGGTATCGCTTTTAAGTTCAAACTCTCTAAGCCCTTCTAATGTTTTTTCTCCAGGGTTAGCTCTCATGGTAGAGCCAAAATAATGAGCTAAAAGTTGATGGGCAAAGCATATTCCAAAAACGGGAGTATTATTTTTTAAGTTTTTTATAGTGAAGTCTATAAGCGGCCCATGCCAATCTGAACCATCCCCAACATTAGAATGACTTCCTAAAATAATAAGAGCTTCAAATCCCTCTTCTAGATTAAGGGAGCGAACTCCTTGCATGGGAAAATTATGATAGCTAAGATTTTTATCCGTCTCTCTTTGTAACCTATTGAAACATGCTATGGCAGGATCTTTTACGGCGCAATCTATGACAGCAATAGACTTTTTCATTTGCTCTTTTCAGGGTAGGATTTTTTTATGCAATACTTCGACACCCTTGAAACTCCTATTGGAACCATAACTCTTTTTGGAAATAATTCCTATCTGCAGGAAGTCCATTTTAAGAAAATTAAAACTGAAGCTAAAAAAGCTCCTTTAAAAAGTCCTGTTGGAATGGCCAAGAAACAATTGGGAGAATATTTTAAAGGGAAAAGAGTGAAGTTCGATGTTCCTCTTTGTCCGGAAGGTACGGAGTTTCAAAAAAAGGTTTGGAAGAATCTTCAAAAGATTCCCTTCGGTAAACTTAATTCTTACGGGGAGCTAGCTGGCAAAATTGGAAATCCAAAAGCCTCTAGGGCCGTGGGAGGAGCAAATAATAAGAATCCCATTCCCTTATTTATACCCTGCCACCGTATTGTGGGAGCGTCTGGGGACCTTGTGGGGTTTGCCCCAGGTCTAGCTGCTAAACGCTGGCTACTTGATTTTGAAGGGCATAATATACGGAAAAATCGTATTAATTTCAGCTAGTTATAGCCCAAGTAAAACAGTCAAAAAATCCTTAAATGATTCACTCAAAATCCCGATAAGCTTACGAGGTGGACTCTTTAGGCAAGGCCTAGTTGTCCCAAAATTATTAAACACTTAGGAGTACAATGGGAGCTCATAAGCTCGACATTGAATTTGAGGACGAAGAAGATCTCAAGGCCAAAGAAGAGGCTCAGCGAAAAGCAGCTGAGGCGGCCAAACATAATGAGGCCATGACTGATCTTGAGTTTGACGTAGCGGACGACGACGAGCCTGCCCCTCAAGCAGCACCTGCGGCAGCGCCTGCCCCTGCAAAGAAAGCAGCTCCAGAAGCTGCGGCTAAAGCAGCACCCGCTGCTCAACCTGCAGCACCAGTTCAGCAAGCAGCGCCGGTTCAAACTGGTGCTTATATGCACGCCTCTCCCGGCGCGGCCAATTATAATCTTGGTGATGAATTAAGAAATGTTATTGGTGGAAATCGTATTTTAGAAATTGAGCTACAAGCAAAAGTTGAGATTGCCGTAACTCATAGACTAACAACTATCATTGCAGAAACCGCTCAAGAAAATAAAATGCTGGAGACTAAAGTTAATAGAATCCTTTCTCAGGTTGCCGCTAAAGCGCCGGCCCTTAAAAAAGAACTTGCGATGATTAAAAAATTATTAGCTGATCATTCAGCTGTTGATAAAACTAAAAATGAAACTGAAGAAGGGGCAGCTCCTGTGAAAAAGAAGCGACCTGAAGGTGCGCCGGCAGCAGCAAGACCGGTTAAGAAGAAAGCCTCATAAGACTATCTGTCGATAATAATTACGCCGCCATTTCCACCGTTACCGTCTCCGCCTGTACCATCGTCTCCATGTGGAGGTGCTTTATCCGTTGAAGAAGTCTGTGTAGACATAGACTTCTCAGCAGAGAATGCCGAGGGGGCGCTAACCGCAGTAATTAAGAATAGGGCAATCAATAATGATTTCATAAAATTCTCCGGCCATAATTGGCTCTTAGATTAGTTGTACTCCTATTTTGATTTGAGTCAAAAATTTCGATTCCATGAAGTTTATTTAAAATTGAGTTTTCAATAGCTTAGATTCGTCTTTGTAAGAAAAGAGCAATTCTAACAGACGAAAAAATGACGTGTGGTTCCAATTTGGTCCCTAATTGAAACCGATAGAACTACTTTTGAAGGCTTTCTAAGTGGGCCACTCTAACAAGTGCTGGAGGATGGCTATGGTAAAAAGCAGAGTAAGTAGGATCAGGCGTTAAGGTGCTCGCGTTATCCTTATACATTTTCACTAGTGCCGTAATTAAATTATTTGGATCCGAATGTTCAGAAGCAAACTCATCCGCTTCAAATTCATACTTTCTGCTAGTGAAGCTAGAAAGGGGGGTTAAGAAAAAAGTATAAAGTCCGCTCACCATTGAAAAAAGCATAAGGGCCATATAAGCCGACGGCTGACTAACTCCATGGCCCGTATAAAAAGGTAGCCAGTTATAGAGGACACCCAAAATATAAAAACCGATAAAGCTAAAGATCACTGCTTTAAATAATTGTTTCATAATATGTTTTCTTTTGAAGTGACCAAGCTCGTGAGCGAGAACAGCTTCCACTTCACCGGCATCCAAAGTTTTAATTAGGGTATCAAAAAAGACGATCCTTTTATTATCTCCGAAACCAGTAAAGTATGCATTTCCATGGGAGCTTCTCATGGAGGCATCCATGACAAATAAACCATTTGATTTAAATCCCGTTCTCTCTAGGAGACCGAGCACTTTTTCTTTAACTTCTCCCTCTTCTAAGGGGGAGAACTTATTAAATAGTGGAGCGATAAATCTAGGATAGGCCCAAAGTAAAATAAATTGAACTGAAGTTAAAAAGGCCCAGCCAGCAATCCACCAATAGTTTCCAAGTGCTCCCATCATCCAAAGCAGACCAGCTAGTATTGGAAGCCCAATTATGGCCCCAAGGATTAATCCTTTTACCATGTCTAAAATAAAAGTTTTTGCGGTTGTCTTATTAAAACCAAATCTTTCTTCAATAACAAAAGTTGAAAAAATACTTTCTGGTAAACCTAGTAGCATTGAAATAGCCCCAAAAATTCCAAAGAAAACTAAACCTGTTGCAATGGGCCCATATTCAAAAGAGCGAGCTAATTTATCAATGGCCTCAAGACCGCCACCTAAAGTCCAGATGAGAAGAAAGGTATAGCTAAGAAGTTTGAAAAAACTGGCCACATTAATTTTGGTGATTGAATAGTCAGCTGCTTTTTGGTGATCGCTTAGGTCGATACTGTCTTTAAATTTATCAGGAACAGCGTCACGATTCGCTGCAATATAACGCTTATTCTTTAGATCAAGCCAAGCTTCAACTAAACCTTTAGCGCATAGAAAAAATAAAAAGACTTTTGTAACCATATCGATATCCCTAATATTAACGTCCGCAAAGAATACCTAAACTTGTAATCCTTGGGAAGGGTGTAACAATGATCGTTCAACTGTATACACAGAGCCAGCTTCGAAATTTTACCTACTTAATAAAGGCTGAAGCGGGTTGGTACTGTATTGATCCTTTTGATGCTGAGCAAGTTATCTCGGGAATTGATGGAGATCTTGTTGCGGTGATAAATACCCATGAGCACTGGGACCATACCAAAGGCAATGAGAAGCTAAGGGAAAAGACCGGCTGTCAGGTTTGGGCCCATAGGGCAGCTAAGGGAAAAATTGAGGGAGTTGATCGCTACCTTAATAAAGATGAGCTTATAGATCTTGGTAAAGGAAAAAGTTTCTTAGTCATGGACACTCCTGGACATACTCATGCTCACCTTTGTTTACTCTATAGAGAAGACGAAACTCCAAAGGCGGTATTTACGGGCGATACCTTGTTTAACGCTGGAGTTGGGAATTGCCACAACGGAGGAGATCCAGAAATTCTTTATGAAACGATCTCAAAACAGTTTCAAGGTCTTGATGGGGGAATTAAGGTTTACCCTGGGCATGAGTACTTAGGGAATAATTTAAAGTTCACTCTTGATAGAGAGCCGACAAATCAAAAGGCCAAGGACTTGTATAAGGACTATGAAAAAGATAATTTCTTAGTGACCGATATGAACCTAGAGAGACAGATCAATACTTTTTTGAGGTTAGATCAAGAAGAGATTAAAAAGAACTTAGAGGGAGACACCTCAACGGAAAAACAGGTTTTTTTAAGGTTAAGAGAACTTAGAAATAGTTGGTAATTTAAAAAGGAGAATCATATGGCAATGCCAAAAGTCGGAAATAAAGCCCCCGCATTTTCAATGCTCAATCAAAAAGGTGAAAAGGTTTCTTTAAAAGATTTCGCTGGAAAAAAGAATGTTGTTTTATACTTTTACCCAAAAGCGATGACCCCCGGATGTACAGTTCAGGCTTGTGGAATTAGAGACACAAAAAGAAAGTTTACTTCTAAAGATACTGTTGTTTTAGGGGTTAGTCCCGACGCTCCAGAAAGACTGCAAAAATTTATTGATAGAGATAAGTTGAATTTCGACCTACTCTCAGACCCTGAACATAAGATCACGGAAAAGTATGGAGTCTGGGGGCTTAAGAAATTTATGGGAAAAGAATATATGGGAGTCATCCGTAGCACTTTTATCATTGGTAAAGATGGCAAGCTTAAGCATATTATGGACAAGGTAAAGACGAAGACCCATCACGACGATGTCCTTGATTTTATTAAGGAAAACCTCTAGGTCCTTGTAATAACTACAAACATCGACAATGCCCTCTATAAAAATGCTATAAGAGGGCATGAATTTTAAAGCCCTTTTATTAACTTCGACTTTAGTCTTTCTGGCCAGCTGTGGGCAGAGGATGAGTACTATTCGTACTCCAAGGGCCCTTTCTCAAATTGAGTTACTTAAAAATAGTCCCGTTTATATTCTTGAAAAAGAAATTGGTGAAATGGGTACAGAGACTAGAAGTCTAAAACTACCTACTACCGGTGAGAAATATAGTTATAAGGCCACCTACTTCGGTGATAAGAAGTTACAATTTGAAAAAGAAGATGATGGAACAAAATACCTTTGCATATTTAGCTACTCAGCTGCTGAAATTTCTGAGGAAGTTACAGAAGTTAACGATAAAGCATATAAGCTTAAGATAACCGTAAAGCCATCTGAAGCTAAGTATATTGGGGAGCCTTTTTCAGAACGCGAAAAAAGCTGTTTAGAAGATTTAAAGGAAGGAAAATACTCTTATGAGAAGCCTATTCTTTTAAGCGATCAGTTAAAGAAATTTAAAAGAGTCATTAAAGAACACTTCGTTGACCAATTTAATAAATGTGATAAGCGCTTTCGCCCAGATTTTTATACCTGTAAGGTCGAGTCTATAACTCTAGAAGCAAAAACAGGCACTATTGTAGATTATATGGAAATGATCTTTATCGGAACTCTCGTTGGAAAACCTATTCAATTAAGGGCAGATATTAATTTTGACCGTATCTATTTTTCTAATTTTGGTATTCTAAGAATGGATCTTATAGGACTTAGCACCTCGATAGAACTACTAAAACTTAAGTCGATCTCTCCAATTAACTGGAAGCTTTAAAAAAATCTTGCTAGGTTTAGTCAACCTAGGAGAATTTAATGCGTTCAGTAATCTTACTACTTTCTTTATTTGTTAGCTTTAATGTTTTGGCCATCACAAAATTCACCGTGCTTAGCTACAATGTTGAAAATCTATTTGATACCGAAAAGGATGAAGGTAAGAACGATTGGACCTTTTTACCTAGCAACTTTAAAGGCAAAAAAGAAGAGTGTAATAAAATTGGTTATTGGAGATACAAAGAAGCTTGTCATAAAATTGATTGGACAGAAGCGGCTCTCAAATTAAAAATCAAGCAAATAAAAAGATATGTTGAAAGTGTCAAACCAAAACCAACCTTTATCGGGTTAAATGAAATAGAAAATGAAATCGTTGTAAAGAGACTAGCTAAAGAATTAGGTTATAGCGGTTATCAAGTCTCTAATAGTCCAGATAAACGTGGAATCGATGTAGCACTTTTATACAATGAAGAGAAAGACTTAAAGTTTGTTCATAAAAAAGAAATAGTCCTTAAAGATAAATATTTTAAGAAGAAGCCGACTCGAAATATTTTAGAGGTGGAATTCAAATTAAAAAATAAAGATAAGCTAACCATCTTCGTAAATCATTGGCCGTCACTAGGGAACCCAACTTCTACCAGACTCGTAGCGGCTAAGGCCTTAAAAAAGAGAATGGAAAAGCTTAATGAAAAGAAAGGTCATTATCTAATTGCTCTGGGAGACTTTAATACAATACCTGAAAATTATCCGAGACCTTTTGAGGATGTTCTTTTACATAAGTCGGCTTTTTTCGATGTGGGAGAGCTTTTCATGAATGATAGGAAAATCGATCGCTCAGTCAAAAAGACCATGCCCCTTGGAACCTATTTTTACGCACCTAAGATGAGCTGGAATATGCTCGATAGAATTTTTGTGAATAGGAGATTAAATGATGGGAAGGGGTTAGACCTAGTTAGGAACTCTTACCGAATTCATGCTCCTCGCTTTAGTAGAGCTGAGCATCGCTACGATAAAGGTCATATGAAGGGAAGTATTGTAACCGGTATTCCGTTTGCTTATGAGCATAGTGAGAAGACGGCCCGCAAAGTAGGTTTTTCAGATCATTTTGGTGTGGTGGCGAGTTTTATCTACCGATAGACCGAATAAATCTTAAGTCCTGTTTTTTCCTCGAGCTGTTTTTGGATTTCGACAGCTCGATTTTCATCCACCTTCTTAAGTTCACGAACCTCATAATCAAAAACAAGTTCATGATTCCCGCGGTTTTCTCTATGCCATGAAAGTGGATAGGGTCTTTTTGGAGTATTAAGTTGAACTGCGCTAGGTGAAATTTCTTTTAAGATAGAAGCGAGGTCTTCTAGATGTTTATCATTTATTGGCATAAACATAGATTGAACTTCGATCTCTCCTTTAAATTCACTTTTTAATAATTTAATTCCCTCTAACACGCGTTTTAAAGTCACACCTTCGGCAGGGCGATTAATAAGTTTAAAATTTTCCTCATTAGAAGCATCTATTTTTACGATGATTTTATCTAGGGCCAAAAGGTTCTTCCTAACCTCTGGTTCAATAAGATGTGTTGCGTTTGTGAGAATATACTGAGGAAGCTCGGGCTTTATTGCACGAATGCCATTTATCATATCACCTAAGTTCTTGGCTAAGCTTGGCTCACCAGAGCCAGAGTAAGTAACAACATCGATTGGGATTTCTTTTTCAATAACTTCTTTAAAGTCTTCTAAGACTTTTTTGGTAGGAACATATTCTTTTACGAGATTTGTGACGTCTTGAATTTCACCAAGCTGACAGTAAATACAGTTAAAAGAGCAGGTGCTGATCTCAAATATAGGGTCAATTCCAAGGCTCATTCCGAACCGCCAGGACTTTACAGGACCATAAACAGTCTTAGTGTTAGGAAATTTTTTTTCGTTGGTCGAGTCGGTCATGCGTCCTCAATTGTTTCTCTAAGCTTAACTTCAAAATTTATTTCTTTCCCGAGCACTTCCATCAAGTGATCGAGTTCTGCCTCAAGACTAGTATGAGTTTTTATAACGATGTCTCGATAGCCCTGTCCAAGGGACTCTTCCAAAGTGGAGTAAAATGATAAACCTTCATTGGCCTCTAAAGTAAAATAGACAAATGCTGATTCTTCTTTGGGAACCCTAATAATGGTGTGAACTAGTTGGTCTTGTTTCATCAAAAACTCGCTTTTTTTACCTTGTTCAAATAGCATGGAAGTCTCTTGATGAATAGGGAAAGTACCTTATTTCATTGACTTGATTTTGTATGTCATGAGAAAATTTAATGAATCATATTCCACTCCCTAATAAGGAAAGTGGTAGCGTCATGGAGGACGATGTGAAGCCCCTTTTTCCAAAAAGTCTTAAATTCGTATTGCTACAGCTGACCGTGCTTTCTATGTGCGTTGGGTTGCTTGAGTCTTGCTCATGGGTTTCTAGCCGAAGAAGTCTTTTTGGAAATGACCCAAAGATTGAAAAAGAAAAGAAGGCAGAAGTTAAGAAAAAGAAAGCAGCCGCATACGCAGCTAAAGGTAAGTCTGCGGAAGTTCCAAGAGAAGAATACGAGCAGTTAATGGGTAAGTATCAGGCACTTCTAAGTGGGAACTATGATCCAAAACAACTCGAAAGTGAAAGAGCCGGCATGGCAGACCCTGGAAGACCAGCCGATTTAAAAGATCCTGCTCAGCTCGTCGAACAATTAAAAACGGCTCCAGAAGTTAGGGGTACTGAAGGTTCAGGACCAAATGCAGATTTAGTAGAGACAGTAGATGTCTTTGGTAAAAATGGCATCGTTAGAAAAGAAGGACCTCAGATGACCATGGGGTTAACTCAACATGAGAGTGATATGGTTTCAGAATCCATTGAATCTGAAATCATTAAACTTAGGGACTCAGAAAGATTAATAGCTCAAAATAAGTTTAATGAAGCACTAAATCTACTTAAGGTAGTAGAGAACTCAACCAGTAGACAAGTAAGGGTGAGAGCAAAATATCTCCTTGGGGAAATTCTTTTTAAGCAAAAAGAATATGACTTGGCCATGCAGGTCTTTGAAGAAATCATCAGTAAAGATGCCTTCTCAGGAATGGTGCTAAAGTCCCTTGGAAGATTAATCGTTTGTACAGAAAAACTAAAACAAGAAAAGAAACAACAACAATACTATTCGATCCTTCATGATTTTTTTGAAGCGGAAAAATAGACTGGACCAATAAAGATTGAAACAGCTTAGGAATAGCTCGATATTCATTCTCATTTTAACAGGACTTATCTTGTCTCCTGTTAAGTCTCAAGATATTGAGTCCCTAGACCTCATGGACGCTTCAGATGTGAACGTCCTTCTAGAAGATAGTGATAGTACTTCAAGTGAATTAGATATTTCAGAAGCTGAGGAAGTCGATGATCTCGAGTCTTTAAAAAGTGATATTGGAGAGGTCTTATTTGATGAAAAGAAAGAAGAAAAACCTCAAGAGGAAATAACAGAAACAGGTGGAGGAGAAGCTAGGCCAGAAATTATTAATGAAGCTGAAAATGTAGAGGCTTCAAAGTCAGCTCAAGTTGAAAATAAAACAACAATCTTTGATGTTGGTAATGAAGAAAAAGAGCTTATGGAAGTGGCTAAATATCTTGAAGGGAAGATTCCTGAAGATGAATGGAATGAAATTGCTACTGCTTCAAAAATAGAGAAATACACCATTCAAGAAGGTGATTGGCTTTGGAAAATTTGTAAAAAGGTCTTTGGTTCAGGTTTTTATTATTCCAAAATTTGGTCATTAAACCCCCATATAAAGAACCCACACGAAATTGAGCCGGGAATGGTCCTGGTTTTTGATACAGGGAACTCTGAAAAGATGCCAGAGGTTCAATTAGGTAGTTTTGAAGAGACTCCAGGTGGGCTGGCTAAAGATGTCGTAAAGAGAGAAACAAAAGAGCATTTTGATTTTAAAAAGTTTGGTGATGAGACTAAGCCAGATTGGATCTCAGAAAGAAAGAAGCTTATTGATCAAGGAATTTATTTTCAATATGCCTCTGAAGAAACTTATGAAGACTTGGCTGATATTGCTAAACAAAGCTTAAAGACTGAGTGGGAAAAATACGAGCCGCCAATCGCTGATATTATAATTTCAGAACCAGGTGAGCAGTATGACGATAGCGGATTTGATAGGGACTCAAAAATTGTCTTCGATGTAAAAGAAGGCTTTTTTCTAAACTCATTTGTGACAACAAATATTGTTCAAGACTTAGGAATTATAGAGGCTTCATCAGAGGAGCAGGTCTTTCTACAACGGTACGATAAGCTTTATGTAAAATTTGATCCAACCGTGAAAGTGAAGCCAGGTGATCTTTTCTCTATTTATACACCTGAAGGAAAAGTGGCTCATAAGATTTCTGATAGAACAGGATATCGTTATACAGTTACGGCCCAGATTAAAACCGTAAGAAAGACAAATCATCTTTGGGAATGTCAGATATTTGAGATTTCAGGCCTAGTGAGAAGAGGGGATAGAATCACTATTTATACTCCTAAGATTTCTAAGATTGTTAAAACTTTTAATAAAAGAAATATCGAAGCCGCTGTCATTGGTTCATTTAGAGATACGGCCAATGGACTTTCCTTTGGTGATGTTGTTTATTTTGATAGAGGACGAGCAGATGGCGTAGAGATGGGAACTGTCTTTGAGCTCTTTTCATTCCAAGATAGAAATACTGAAAAAAGAATTACTCCTGACCCAACTTATAAGATTGGAGAGGCCACAGTTATTACACTTACGGATAATTTCGCCACGGCCCTTATTACTAACTCAAGTAATGAAATTGGTATTGGGCAGATCGCTCTATCTAAAACGGAAGAGCAGGCTGCAAGAGAAAGCAGACTCAAGAACAAAAGTTTACTTAGCGCAGTTAATAAAACAGAAGCGGAAGCACTTGATGAACTTGATATAGAATTAAATCTTGATGATATTGGCGAAGACCTCTTGCGTCAGGCTGACAAGGTGCAACTTACAGAAGACGAGCTTGAAGAACTTGAAAGACAAGAAAGAGAGCGCTCAATCCTTAAAGACCATGAGCGTGATCTCAAAGAACTTGAGAGACTTGAAAATGAGCTAGTTGAGGCTGAGGCCAGCTTAAATGAGGCTAAGGTGGACGAAGACAAGTTCCTTGAGCAACAAAATCTAGATGAAGTTGAAAGAAAATCCGGAGAACCTGATCCAAATGCTTTTGAATCACTTGATGAAATTGAGCAGGATGTTGGTCGTAAATATATGGATGAAGATATCAACGCCAAAGAAAATCCTTACGGTCTGACTGAATTTGACCTTGAAGAAATTGACGAATTATTGAATACTGAGAAGCTATAAAGAAGGCGACTCTTAGACGCTCTGGTCAAATGGTATCCCCGACCAGGATGTGGAGTCGTTTTTCAGTAATCAATTTTACGTAAGGGGGAGATTGTGGCGGATAAAGACGCGAAAAAGACATCTTCAAAAAAGACGGCAAAGAAAAAGACGGCTAAGACTTCTTCTGCAAAGAAGAAGACTGCCAAAAAGAAAGTAGCGAAAAAGACAGCTAAAAAGGCAGCGAAAAAAACAACCAAAGCAGCAAAAAAGAAAAAGACCGCAAAGAGAGATCTTGGTGAATATTCTTTAGTTGTTGTGGAATCACCTTCCAAAGCAAAAACGATTAAGAAATACCTTGGAAAAGGTTTTCAAGTTGTTGCTTCAAACGGACATATTAAAGATCTACCAAAGTCAAAGCTCGGCGTTGATATTAAGGCCAACTTTGCCATCGATCTTGTACCTATCACAGGTAAGAAAGATAAGATCGAAAGAATCCAAGAGCTCGCTAAGAAAGCCCAGGCCATCTACCTGGCTCCCGATATGGACCGCGAGGGTGAGGCGATCGCTCACCATCTAGCTGAAGAAATTGGAAAGAAAGCAAAAGTTCATAGAGTTGTTTTTAACGCCGTTACAAAAAATGCTGTTAAAGAGGCCATTGATAATCCAACAGAATTAAATAAGTCCATGTATGACTCACAAAGAACCAGACGTGTTCTTGACCGTCTTGTGGGTTATAAAATCTCACCTATTCTTTGGGATAAGGTTCAGCGAGGAATCTCGGCCGGTCGAGTTCAATCAGTTGCCCTTAGAATTATCTCTGAAAGAGAAGACGCTGTTAAGGCCTTTGTGCCAGAGCAGTGGTTTTCAATTCATGGAGAGATGAAAAAAGATAATACTGCTTTTGAGATTAAGTACTACGGTGAAGAAGCCAATAAGAAAATGGAACTTAATGATCAAAAGGAAGCGGATAAGATTGTTAAGGACGTTAAAGGCAAAGACTTTAATGTAACTGACGTTAAAAAACGTGAGAGAAAGCAAAACCCAACTCCTCCTTTTACCACTTCAAAGCTTCAGCAGGAAGCCGCTAATAAGCTTGGTTTCACAGCTAAAAGAACTATGATGGTGGCCCAAAAGCTATATGAGGGTATCAATCTTCGCGATCATGGGATGCAGGGTTTGATTACTTATATGAGAACTGACTCTGTAAGAACTGCCCCTGAGGCCATGGAATCTCTAAGAGAATTTATCCTTGGTAAATATGGAAAAGAATTTCTTCCAAAAGAAGAGCTTGTTTATAAGAAAAAAGGAAATAGTAAGGTTCAAGATGCCCACGAGGCCATCCGTCCTACTAACTTAACTTTTACTCCTGATGAAGTAAGAGGTGACCTAGAGCCCGATCAACAAAAGCTTTATGAGCTAATTTGGAATAAGTTTATCTCTTCTCAAATGAGCCAAGCGATAATCGATCAAACTTCAGTTACCTTTGAATCTGGTGGGCACTTTTTTAAGGCCACTGGTTCAATTATTAAGTTCCCAGGCTTTAGAACGGTATACCTTGAAGCGGCCGCGGAAAAAGCGTCAAAAAAAGGTGGGGATGACGAAGAAAGTCTTAACGATGTTAAGTCAGGTCTTCTTCCTGAAATTGAAAAAGGTGAATCAATCAAGGCCTCAAAGAATCCTGAGGCCGTAGAGCATTGGACTTCACCGCCCCCAAGATACAACGAAGCCTCATTGGTTAAAGACTTAGAAGAAAAAGGTATTGGTCGTCCTTCGACTTACGCTGCCATTATTTCTAATATCCAAGACCGTGGCTATGTAGAAAAGATTGAAAACCGTTTTATTCCTACAGAGCTTGGGATGGTGGTTTGCCGCATGCTGGTTGAATCTTTTCCAAAAGTCATGGATGTAGATTTTACGGCCAATGTGGAAGGTTTACTCGATCAAATTGAAGAAGGTGAGATCACCTATAAAAAAGTTCTAAAAGACTTTTGGAAAGATTTTGAAAAGACCCTAGAAAAAGCCAAAGAGGAAATGAAAAACCTCAAAAAACAGCTGATTCCAACGGGGATTGATTGTAAAAAATGTAAGGACGGAGAGTACCATATTAAGTGGGGGAGAAACGGACAGTTTCTGGCCTGCTCAAACTACCCGGACTGTAATTCGACCTTCGATTTTAGAAAAGATTTAGAAGGAACAATTCATATTCTTCCTAAGAACTGGTTCCACGATCCATGTCCAACTTGTAATAAGAAACTAGAAGTTAAGACCGGAAAGTATGGACGTTTTGTTCGCTGTGAAGATTACCCGCAGTGTGACACAACCCTTCCTTACACTCTTCAAATTATTTGCCCTGCCTGTAAAGTTGGGAAATTTGCTGAGAAGAAATCTCGTTATGGGAAGATGTTCTACGGATGCTCGAATTATCCGAACTGTGAAAACGCCATGTGGACCAAGCCTTTTGAACATGCTTGCCCAGGTTGTGGTTTTGCCATTATGGGAGAGAGAGTAACCAAAAGAGAAGGTCATCAGCTTCAATGCCCTCAGTGTAAGCATAAAGTTGATTGGGAAGACACGCCCATGGGTAAAGAAGAAATGGAAAAACAAGCGGCTGAAGATGCGGCCGCCACCGGAAGCGCACAAGCCTAATGGAAGAGTTAAAAGAAAAACCCATTGCTGGTTCTTGGATTCAATGGCTATATTTTAAAATCATTGAATCTTGTAAACATAAGTCGGCCCCATGGATCATGGGGCTTCTCTCGTTCACGGAATCTTTCTGTTTTATCATTCCTCCGGAAGTGATGTTTCTTCCCATGAGTTATGCGAATCGAAAGAAGGCCTTTCACTATGCGGCCATTGCCACAGTAACTTCGGTTCTTGGTGCGGTTGCTGGATATTTCTTAGGCTCTCTTGCCTGGCAAGAGATTCAACCACTAATGTTTGAGTGGATCCCTGGGTTTGAGAAAAACTTTGATTTAGTGGGCCAGAAATTTCAAGAAAATGCTGTAGGGGCCCTATTCTTAGCGGCTTTTACTCCCATTCCCTTTAAAGTCTTTACAGTTACCGCTGGAGTTTATTCAGCAAAAATTAGTTTAGTGACCTTAATTGGAACTTCAATTGTTGGACGTGGTCTTCGCTATACCATTATGTGCGGGATTGTTTACTTCTTTGGGGAAAAAGCGCAGGAAATAATTGAGAAGCATTTTAAGTGGGCCACCATTGGAATAATGGTACTAGGTATTGCTGCTATAGCCTTCTTAAAATTACGTCATTAATAAAAAACTTAAAGGATGATTATGAAAGTTAGAGCCGCTGTCGCTTGGGGTCCAAACGAGCCCTTAAGTATTGAAGAAGTTGATCTTGAAGGACCTAAAAAAGGTGAAGTTCTGATTAAAGTATTGGCCACAGGTGTTTGCCATACGGACGCTTTTACTCTTTCCGGCGAAGATCCAGAAGGACTTTTTCCTGTGATTCTTGGTCACGAGGGAGGAGGAATTGTCGAAGAAGTTGGTGAAGGCGTAACCACCCTTCAAAAGGGCGATCACGTCATTCCTCTTTACACTCCAGAGTGCCGCGAATGTAAATTTTGTAAATCAGGTAAAACAAATCTATGCCAAAGAATTAGAGAAACTCAAGGTAGAGGCCTTATGCCTGATGGAACCAGCCGTTTTTCTAAAGATGGAAAACCGATCTTTCATTATATGGGAACCTCAACCTTTGCTGAGTACACCGTCGTTCCGGAAATCTCCTTAGCAAAAATTAGTAAAGAAGCTCCCCTTGATAAAGTTTGTCTGCTCGGCTGCGGAGTAACCACAGGAATTGGGGCCGTTCTTAACACAGCAAAAGTTAAAGAAGGGGACTCTGTGGCAATCTTTGGACTTGGCGGAATCGGACTATCCGCTATCCAGGGGGCCAAGATGGCCAAGGCAGGAAAAATTATCGCCATCGATATCAATCCAGATAAATTTGAAATGGCCAAGAAGCTTGGGGCCACAGAATGTATTAACCCAAAAGAATTCGACAAGCCCATTCAAGAAGTTATCGTTGAAAAAACCGAAGGGGGAGTGGACTTCTCCTTTGAATGTGTTGGAAATGTAAATCTTATGCGAGCGGCCCTTGAGTGCTGTCATAAAGGCTGGGGAGAGTCCGTGATCATCGGTGTTGCCGGAGCTGGACAAGAAATCTCAACTCGTCCTTTTCAATTAGTAACTGGAAGAGTTTGGAGAGGAACTGCCTTTGGCGGTGTTAAAGGAAGAACTGAACTTCCAGGTTATGTTGATAAGTATATGTCTGGAGAAATTAATCTAGACGATTTTGTCACCTTCAAGCTTCCTCTTGAAGAGATCAATAAAGCCTTTGATCTTATGCATGAAGGAAAAAGTATTAGAACAGTAATCGATTTTACGGCGGAATAATATGAGTCTCATAGAACTAAAAGATAATAAGACCTTTAACGGAAGCACAAAAGTTTTTGAGCACGACTCCATTAGCACTAAAACAAAAATGAAGTTCTCTGCTTTTCTTCCCACCGAATATTCAGATATCGACTCCTGTATTATTTGGTTATCTGGTCTTACCTGTAATGAAGAAAATTTTATCACCAAAGCTGGCGCTCAAAAATTCTTGGCCGGAACAAAGACCATGATTATTTGCCCAGACACCTCACCAAGAGGACTGGACCTTCCAAACGAGCATGACTCCTACGACTTTGGTTCTGGTGCTGGTTTTTATCTTAACGCCACCACTGACGAGTACTGCGATCATTACAATATGTACGATTATATTACTGACGAGTTGATCTCAATTCTTAAAAAGAATTTTAATATAGATAAGTTCTCAATCATGGGTCACTCCATGGGAGGTCACGGGGCCCTTGTGCTCGGGCTTAGAAACCCAGAGCTTTTCAAAACGGTCTCTGCCTTTTCTCCCATCGTAAACCCATGCAAAGTCCCTTGGGGAAAGAAGGCCTTCACTGGCTACCTAGGAGAAGACGAAAGCACTTGGCTTGAGTACGACGCCACC
>CEUZ01292087.1_pt1 | contig 90286 bp, 73 predicted proteins | sample 361511 | NCBI WGS metagenome assembly CEUZ01 (sample SAMEA2622822, study PRJEB7988) | marine metagenome | biome: marine biome (ENVO:00000447); feature: surface water layer (ENVO:00002042); material: "saline water (ENVO:00002010), including plankton (ENVO:xxxxxxxx)" | depth 5 m
AAAAGTTGCAAAAAAAGCAGCCCCTAAAAAAGTTGCAAAAAAAGCAGAACCAAAAAAGGCTACAAAGGCAAAAGCAAAACTTGCTAAGCCTAAGAAACCAACAAAAGAAGAAGAAAAAGAGATTAAGACGAAGATAGCTGAAGAAGTTTCAACACTTGCTGAAGCCAATCCACTGGCTGATATTTTTGAGGCTATTCGTTCAATGGAGTTCTTTGTTCCTGAAACAGATGAATGTTATCAGAAAAATTGCGAGAACCCGGCAACGACTATGGGATATTGCCGTTACCACTATATTGGTAATTGGAATGAAATAAAGAGAAAGCAATCAATTCTTGAAGAAGGAAAGCTTCAAGATTTTATTGAAGAGCTAGTCGGGAAATATCCACTAAAGCATATTGAAAGTATTCTTTCAGACCTTAAGGATGATAAATCATTTCATAATATCCTTGGTGAGCTTAATATCGACACTGATGACTTTGATGAAAGTGATGATTTCGATGGTGATGATGATTCGGATATCGCCGCAGAAACTTCGGTTGTTTCAAAACCAGGTTTTGACGAGTAAGTAATAATAAATTTTTTTTTAGAATATTAAGCCTGCTGTTGTGGTGACACGAGCAGGCTTTTTTTATTGGTCTAAAAGAGCATCGGCCATAAGTGTAAGGCCAATATTTTCTCTGGAAATTTTATAGTGGAATTGTTTATTCTTAACTTTTGATTCCTCCCAATCTGCCGAGTAAATCGTATCATCAAAGTCTTCGTTTTCTTCTAACGCAAAATAGTTTTCAAAGAAAAACCCAATGCTATCAACAAGAAGGTTTAGAGTTTCCTCAGGGTTTTCTTTTTCAGCAAGATCAGCGCTGGCCATATACGTAACTGGAATCGTGGCTTCGTTTAATTTATCAAGAAGACTTACCGCCAATAAAATTTCATTAGGGTAGGTAAAAGCATAGACCTCGATATAAAGATCTCGCACATCACATTGGGGTTTATAGAGCCCCTCAAGTAAGTTCTTGACCTCTGCGGTCCATTTTTTTGGAAAAAAATTTGCTCTAAGTGTCTGTTCTTTCCTAGAAAGCATTTATTACCTCGTTCAAAACTTTGAGGATGGAATTTACACTAAGAGTTATAACAGCACAAGGAAGTGATTATGCATTTGGTCAATATAGATAGAGTTAAAGCAAAAGTATTCGTGACACTGGAAGGTTCTGGATGTGCGGATACATTCGAAGTTGTTCAAATGAACGAGAACTTCCTTAAGATTAAAGGACGAATTCCTGTAGAAGATGTGGAGCGCATCAGGTCTATGGAGATCGCTCTATATTGGGGAAGAAAGTGGCGCCGCTATAAAGTTTTAGGTCTAGAGCCTATTACTAGGTTTCACGAAGAAGTTCATACAGACTGCTTTAAAATTGTAGTAAATAGCCTAGATAAATTCTCATTTGATAGGGATTTTCATCTGGCCCGTTGCTAGGTTACACAAAGCCAATTTTCTGCTTAAATAGCTCCAAAAATACTTAGAGGAGCGACAATGAGCGTCTATATCTTAGGGGGAGCTAGAACCCCGTCTGGAAGTTTTCTTGGAAGTTTAAGTTCTGTACCTGCAACGCGTTTAGGGGCTTCTGCCATTCGTGGGGCCTTGGAAAAAACTGGCGTTGATGGAAACAAAGTCGAAGAGGTTTTTATGGGGCATGTTGTTCAGGCCGGGACTGGCCAAGCACCCGCAAGACAAGCTGCTTTGTTCGCCGAATTACCTCAGTCTGTTCCTTGTACAACCGTTAATAAAGTTTGTGGTTCAGGAATGAAAACCATTTTAATGGGGGCTCAAAGTATTGCCGCTGGAGATAATAAGTTAGTTGTCGCAGGTGGAATGGAGAATATGTCACAGGCACCGCACTTGTTGCCTGGCAGCCGAATGGGTGCAAAATTTGGTGCCACAGAAATGAAAGATTCAATGCAATGGGATGGGCTTTGGGATGTTTATTCAGATAGACCAATGGGAAATTGCGCCGAAGAATGTGCTTCAAAATATAATTTTACAAGAGAGATGCAGGATGAATTTGCGATCTCTTCTTTTAAGCGAGCTCAAAAAGCAGCTGAAGAGGGAATTTTCTCTAGCGAGATTACTCCTGTCACCATCAAGGGACGTAAAGGCGATACGATAGTTGAGTCTGATGAAGGTCCTTTCAAAGCAAACTTTGAAAAAATCCCTCAGCTTAGACCTGCCTTTGATAAAAATGGCAGTATCACTGCAGCGAATGCCTCAACTATTAATGACGGTGCCGCAGCCGTTGTTCTTGGGGGAGAGGAATACAAAGATAGTGCAAAATTTAAGATTGTTTCTTACGCAGGCCATGCCCAGGATCCGACTTGGTTTACGACGGCCCCAGTGGAAGCGATGAAGAAGTCCTTGGATAAAGCGAATCTAAAAATTGAGGATATTGGTCTATTTGAAATCAATGAAGCCTTCGCCGTTGTGACTATGGCAGCGATGGAAGAATTGAAATTGGATAGAGAAAAGGTCAACATTTATGGAGGCGGAGTAAGCCTGGGCCATCCTATCGGTTGTTCTGGTACCCGGATAGTTGTTACCCTAATGAACGCTATGGAAAGAAATAGTGTAAAATATGGTATGGCATCTATTTGTATAGGTGGGGGTGAAGCATTGTGCTTGATCCTAGAAAGATTGTAGAGAGAATCTAGAATGGCAGAAGCAGCAGCTCAAAAAAAATCAGGAATTAAAAGGTTTGCACCTTCTGAGGTGTTATTTGATGACGGGGACTCTGCTGACTCACTTTATATTATTCAGTCCGGACAAGTTAGGCTTTATAAGCCTAAAGGTAAGGGCTTTATTGAAATTGCAATTCTAAGAACTGGTGAAGTTATTGGAGAGATGGCCTACTTTGATAGAAAAGGCGGAAGTAAAAGAAGTTGTTCCGCTGCGGCCATTATGCCGACAGAGGCAATTGAAATTTCTTTTAATGCCTTTGAGAAAACCATGGAGGGACTTAACCCTTGGTTTAAAACTATTATTAATACGCTGGCGGACCGTCTTAGAAAAACTAATGATAAAGTTAAACAACTTGAAAGTAATTCAGCCGGGCACGGTGAGAATGCTGAATATAAGTTTTTTAATAATACTGACGTCGTAAAAATGCTTTCACTTTTTTATCTAGTCTTTAAGACCCACGGTCATATTGAAGATGGAAAAGTTGATATCCATATGAATAAACTTAAATTTTATATGATGGATATTTTTAATATTCAGGAAGTAAAATATGAAGAGTTTATTCAAATGCTTAAGAACGAACACTTTATTGAAATAGCGGACGACGAAGATGGTCTTCCAAGACTTGTAAAAGTTGCTAGTGTAGATCGTTTTAGAAGCCTTCTCGTTTTCTTTAATACTCAAAGAATCACGGTTGATGAGAAGAAATTAAATATTTCCGATAATTGTGAGCGTTTCCTAAAAGCTATCCTCGATCAGTTCATCTTAGGAAAAGTTGAAAATGATAAGCATCCTGCGGATATTTCTGTGATTCTGAACGAGTTTAAAGAAATGCATCTTCCTATCACTGATGAAGATTTAAATGACGCCATTACCGCTGGCTTTGCTGAAGATATTATTATCGGCGAAGGTGGAAAACTAACTTCAATTGTTGATTACGCGAAACTTAAAAAGTCCTATCCGGCCATCAAGATGATGAACGCCATTAAGCGTATTAATCAGTCTAAAAATAAGTCTAATAAATACGCTAGATAAAAAATCTCGATGAGATTTTTTCTAGCGTATTCGTAAGCGACGACCAAGCGGAAGCCGAAGGCGAGTGCGGTCTAAAGCGCGCGAAGAATCATGTGGAGAAATCCGCCCATGCACATGGTCGCTGAAGCAACCAAGTTCACAACGGTAAAGCGGTCAGCAATTTGCTTTGCAAATTGTCTGCTCCGCTAATTTTGGGGTTGGTATTGTACGTCGACAATAGCGCCGTTTGAATACACTGCACTTCCATGTAGTTTTAGAAAGTAGCCAGACTTGTTGACTGCAGGGAAGGCCTGAGCATCATTCGTCGCGGATTGAATCTTAATATTAAAACTAGAATAGTAAGCGGGCTCACCATTTGTTTTCATAAGAGTCCAACCGTTAGTGGAGCTATTTGGAATTGTTTGACCGTCAATAGTTAGAGTAATTGATGGCTCAAAAGGTTTATTCACCATATTGGCATAACCAAAGAACTCAACTGGAGTCTGAGTTTCAATCTGTAGACATTCTGGATAAGTCACTCTGGCATTTCCATAGAGCTTAATCATATAACCAGTATAGGGCTCACCTGGAGTAGGTGCGTATCTTGTATTTTGTGTTTGTACAGAGTTAGTAAAGGTATAACCATTCGCCCCAGGTCCAACTGGCTCAGTAAGCTTTGTAAGCGAAACGCCACCTTTTCTAACTGAGATTTGATTGGGGTCAATGGCCGGAGCTCCGGAAGAAGCAACTGGCCAGTAATCATACTGATGATTAATAACCTGATCTTGAATGGAGTTATTGATTCCATCAAAGATGGTTGAAAAATTACTTACGTTACAAATATTATAGCTATCATATGGGTAGGAAGATGAATTAGGTGCTGGGTTTCCATTTGTATAGGCAACAGAATAGGCCAGCTCACTCATCTGCTTATAAACAATATTGGCATCAAACTGAGGCTGCGATCCACCGCAATCTTCAGAGTGGGCAACAATTGAAAAGAATCTCATTTGAAGGCTATTAAGAGTTTGACCTGAACAGCTTCCTGAGTAATTTCCTCTGAGGCACATAAGCTCAGCAATCTTTTGATTGATATAATTATTACGATCATAAGAAGTTGGAAAAGCTCCCTGAACCCAAGAGTTATCGTCTTGGTTACTCATGACAACAATCATGGTGTAAGCGCCCTGTCTAAAAACGCCATTAGAAATATTATTTGAAATTAGCTCAATTGATCTCTCAACACCGGCCTCGTATGAACCTTGAACAGTTGGAAGATTAGCTAGCGCATTACCTGCTTGGTTTCTATCAATTTTCATGGATAAGGCAGAAGAGCCTAGTCCGTTTGGATCATAAGTGATTAAACTTGAGTTCGTATTTCCGCTTCCAAGAAGGGGAGAAATCATAATATGGTAATCAAAACGATCAGAGATTAAATCAATTGTATTATTTAGGGCCGCTTGTGTTTGAGGATTGATAAAGTTTGTCGAAGTAGAGTTATCCCAAAGAAAAAGAAAATCAACCCTAGGCCGAATCAATGTAAAACTTGAACAGCTTAAATTTGAGCTAAACTGAATAGGATTAGCAACCCCCGTGTCCTTTTGCTCATTGGCCTTAAAGGCAGCTTTAGGACAACCACTTAGGATTGTTAAAAGAATGGCTATAATAAGTAAGTTTAAGTTTTTCATATACGACCCTTTTCGTATGTTTATCGTCTAACTAATCGGTTATTTGGCCTTAAAACTTAAGTTTCACTATAGAGGGTTGAAATAGGGGCAAAAGGCAATAATTTCCTCGGTTTATGCCACTTTAGAGAGGGGTAAAATAGAAGAGATAGTTAAATAAAGGGGAAAGGTATGTCCAAAAACTGGTGGTATGTTGAAGGTAGTGATCGCAAAGGTCCGGTTGAAGAATCTGAGCTTGCTAACTTCTTAGAAACTGGAGTTCTTAATTCTGATAGTTATATATGGACAAAAGGTTTTGAAAACTGGGTTAAGTTTCATGAAGTCGATGAACTTTCACATTTACTTGGTGGGGGAAATTCTCCTTCATTAGAGCCTGAAGAACCAGCACCTTCGATGGAAATGGATAGAAGTCCGGCCATCGAAAAGTCATCGATAGATTTAAACTCCATTGGAATCAATGAACGTGTTTTTTATATCAAAACGGGAATGGATAGAAATGCCAATGATTCAGGGGCAGAATATGGTCCATTTAGTTTAGATCAGCTTAAGAGATTATTTGAAGAAAATAGAATTAATGAAAAAACTTATATTTTCACAACAGGAATGGATAACTGGACTTTGCTAGCAGACTTTGAGGTTTATTCTAAAATCTCGGGAACAACTCCTCCAGAAGTTAAGGAAGATGAGAGAAGGGCCCATGTGAGAAAACCATTTGTGGCGAATATGTACTTTCATGATCAGTCACAGCTTTACGAAGGAGTCTGCAGGGATATCTCCGTCGGAGGAATGCAGGTTCTTGTCTCAAATTTTCCAGGTAAAATTAACGACGAAGTTACAATGAATGTGCATCCTGAAAATAGTGAGTATTGCTTTGTCGCATCCGGGAAAATTGTTAGAATTCTGGATGGAAATAGCGGCTTCTCACTTCGCTTTGATAGCATCGGTGATGATGCCAGAGGCGCTATAAATAACTATTTAGAAAGTAATTAATGGATAGTGAAAAAGTCATCGATGAGAGTGAATTTGGTCAAACAATTGTTGGCCATTTCCCTTCCCAGCAAGGCGATGAAACGATCTATTATAGAAGATTACAATCGAGTAATTTTCCCGTCGAGAATCAAGAAAATCTTCATTTAATAATTGTTCATGACTTTGGGGAGTATCATGCTCGTCATAGGGAACTTCCCTTTTTTTTGAAAGAAAAAATAGGTGAAAACCTTTCGGTAAGCTGGCTAGATCTCAAAGGACATGGTCTCTCTAGTGGAACCAGAGGCTTTGTAAAAGACTTTGATGAGTACACCTTAGATTTAGCGCAACTACTTTTAAAGTATCAAGAAAAAAAACTGGACGAAAACGTCGTGCTATTGGGGCACGGAATGGGAGCTCTAGTTTGCCTTAGCTTAATCCAAAGGCATAACTTCCCACAGATTGCCCCAAAGGGATTAATTATTTCAAATCCACCGATTCGCTTAAAGATTGATCTACCAAGATGGGCCGATTTTTTATTTGATCACTGGCATGATTCTCTTTCAAAGTTACGATTGCCATATGATATTGATGGTTATCAAATCGGGGCGGACATTAGAAAAGCTGGAGAATTTAATGCTGATCCTCTGGTTATTCAGCAGATAAGTGCAGGCCTTTATAAGGAAATATTAAAAAACTCTCACGCCCTTAGAACTTCATCTTATTTTTTAGATCTTCCAACACTCTTATTATTAGGAGAAAGAGATCCATTATGTGATGTTGAGGCTACAAAACTTTTCTATAAAAGTATGCCAAAAGAATCATCAGAATTAATCATTTATCCTCATGCAAAGCACGATCTTTTTAACGAAGTTGGTAGAGACAAGTTATTTGAAGATGTTTACAATTGGGTAAGTAAACTTTTAAATCGAGAATAGAAAATGCTTAAATCCCTCAGCTTGTTAATTCTTATTTTCGGAATCACTTCTTGTTCAAACCTTTCAAAGAATTTTACAAAGAAAGGGGACTTTTATCTCCGGGGCGGTCAATTTCAAGCAAGTAAGTGGAAAGCAAGTTTAAAGTTCCATCGATACACCTGGTTTCATGAAGTAACAATGCTATACGATATGATGCTTTCTCGGATTGATAGTAAATCTCCTTTTTATGATTGGTTTTCAAATAGTGAGAAAAAACTAATAAGTGCTTGTTCGGACTTTTATTTGATGCTTGATTATTCGATAGATAGTAAAAAAGTCAGTAAGAAGATGGTTGAAAATGATGCTAAAAGAAGTGGTTACGAAAAAATAGTGTTAAGAGACTTTGAAAAACATCTTATAAACCACCCAGATGTTGAAGAGCTCTCCCTTCAGCTTTATGAAACTTCCGGCCTATGCTATAAAGGTGAGCAAAGTGCTCGGGAAAAGATCCTAGTTAGGCTCCCAGGCTTCTCAGAAACGGTCATTGACTAGGTAAGTCGCTGAAATTAAAGTCCCCAGTCTTTTTCTTAAATTTCTTATTTTCCCTACAGATAAATATAAAAGCTCCGATAAGTTTCGTAAGGAGACTCACGTCTTATGACTGATGAAAAACGCGAACGGTTTGGAAAGTATTTAATTTTAGATCATCTTGTAGATGGTGGTATGGCCAAGATTTGTCGTGCTAAGTTTCTAGGTGAACAAGCTTCTAAAGTCGTTGCCATTAAAATGGTTCAACCTCAATTCTCAAAAGACGAGTCTTTTAAGACTATGTTTATGGATGAAGTTAAACTTACTTTTGGACTTCTCCATCCAAATATTATCCAAACTTACGACTATGGTATGCATAACGATCAGCTTTTTGTTGCCATGGAGTATTGTGATGGTCGAAATCTAAAAGAATATCTAGATAAGTTAAAGCAAAGAAAATTTGTTTTTCCTGTAGAGATCACAGTTTATATTATTACTCAGATTTGCCAAGGTCTTCACTACGCCCATACTTATACTGATAAGCTAACAGGTAAAGAGGCTAATATTGTTCATAGAGATATCTCTCCTCACAATGTAATGCTTACTTATGAGGGAGCAGTTAAGGTTATCGACTTTGGTATTGCTAAAGCTGAAAGTAACTCTGAGGCTACTCAAGCGGGGACAATTAAAGGAAAGCTTTCTTATCTCGCGCCGGAATACTTAGAAGGCATGGAACTAGATCCTAGATATGACCTATTTGCAGTAGGTATTACTATGTGGGAAATGCTTTGTTCAAGAAAGCTTTTTAAGGCAGCTAATGACTTAGCGGTTTTAAAGAAAATTCAAGAATGTAAAGTTCCACCACCGTCGAGTATCAACCCTAATGTACCTAAAGAATTAGATGAAATCGTTCTTAAGTCACTACATAGAGATAGAACTAAAAGATACGAGAATATGGATCAGCTTAATCGTGCATTGATTAAGTTTTTATATGCTCATTACCCTGAATTTAATGCAACCGATCTTCAATATTTTGCAAAAGAGCTTTTTAAAGAAGAAATTAAAAGAGATAGAGAAAAACTCTTTGAGTTTGGAAAGATTGATCTTACTCCTTTTCTTCAGGATCTAAAGAGAGAATCTGAAGGTGGAACGGCTGCTCCCGCTGCCGCTGTTGGTGGAATGAGTGTTGACGTTCCTGGCGCTCCTAAAGCGAAGGCTAGAGAAGCTGAATTAGATTTCGGCTTCGAAGAAGAGTCAACTAAGTCGAGAACAAAAAGCAGATTATCTAAAAGAAATTCGAACTCCAATCCGGATAAAACTGCTGAGAAAGTTGATCTCGCAGATAAATTTGGTGAAGGTGGAGTAGTTGCTGATGGAAATAACTTAAAGATTGAAGCGACTACTATTGGTAGAGTAAAGCGAAGTGATTTTGGAGCAACTAAAGGTGAGAAAACCGAAAAAAGAGCGAGGAAAGGAACTTCTACTCATACAAGAAAGGTAAAGCTTAAAAAGAAAAAGAAATCTAAAAAATCAGTATATGCTGCTGCCGTGGCTATTGCGGTTGTCTTCTTTGGTTATGATTACGCACCAGAGCCAATCAAAGCTAAAATCGCGACGATCCTAGGTGAAGAGCCTGTGAAGGTGAACCCTGGTCCAAAACCAGCATCAGTAGATAAGAAAGATGATTCTGAAGATGTCACAACTCTTGTAAAAGTTGAAGATGGTAAGGTTCGCTTAGAAGGATTTGATAAACATAAGCAAAGGCTTTATATCAATGGTAAGGAAACAAGCGTTGATTTTATGCGTTCGTTTACGATTCCTGTTGGGAAAGAGGTTGTGGTTAGAATTCAATCTCCTGGTAAGAAGCATTTTGTAACCAATCTTACTGTTGAAAAAGGTGAAGAAAAAGTACTTGAAGTTCCAGAGATGGAAAGTGAGTTTTATGGTTACCTAACTATGTCTAGGGCCTGTATTGCTGGAAAGATGTTCTTTACAGTATATGGTGAAACGAGAACAGAAGAGCTACCGATTAAAGGACGTATTTCCTTTCCTTCACCAAGTGGGCGTGAGCCAGCAAGTGAAAAGAGTTATGAAATAACTTATCAAAGAGCTGGTGATAACTTGCAAAGAAAGGCTACTGTAACTTTTAAGAGTGAAGAAGAAAAAGTCGATCTTTGCGAATTACTTTAAGAAATCAATCTGTAATATTTTTGTATTCGAAAAATTGGAATTAGTTTTCCTCTTCTTCGTCTCTTTTCATTTGTTTAAAGATATTATTCTTACGCATACTTCGAAGTTTCATAATGTCTGCAGCGGTTTCTTCTAGAGCTTTATCTGTAACATTAAAGACAGGCCATCTCTTATTCTCTTTAAATTTACTATTGGCCCACTCAATTTCCTCAATAACCTTTGTCATGTCGGCATAGTCGCCAGTATGTAACTCTGCCCCAAGTCTATCGAGTCTTTTCTTACGAATTTCCGATAGGGCGTCGGAGTCAATAGTTAGAGCAAAGATTTTTCTTTGATCTACTTTAAAAACTTCTTCTGGGATCTCTTGCCCTAAGATTATAGGAACGTTGACCACCTTGATTCCATGTTGAGAGAGGTAAACAGATAGTGGTGTCTTTGAGGTTCTTGATATTCCCACTAAAATTACATCTGCTAGATGAAGGGATTGGAGGTTTCTTCCGTCATCATGATTGAGGGTGAATTCCATGGCTGCAACTCTATTATAATAGTCATCGTTAACCTGGTGGAGTAGTCCGGGCTCAGCGCTAGGCTCTTGGCTAAAGTAATTTGAAAAAGCCGTAAGAGCTGGGCCAATCAGATCTAAGGTTCTAACATGCTTTGTTCTTGAGAGAACAGTAATATGCTCACGGAGCTCTGCCTGTACAAGAGTGTATACAATTAGGTCATGGTGAACAGCTGCCTCATTAAAGATTGCATCTAGCTGTTCCTTTGAGCGAACATTTTTATATCGGGTAAAATAAACATCCCTATCTTGGAATTGAGTCATTGTTGCTCTTGAAATTCCAGTTGCAGTTTCACCTGTTCCATCAGAGATGATGATAATTTTTAATCTTCTTCTTTCGTGTGACATAACAGGTCAATAATAACACTAACTAGTGAATAATATTGATGAGTGACGATTTTACCCGTTAACTATCGTCGGACAAAATCGATAGCATTTTTAAGGATTTCTTCTTCGTCTTTAATCGGGTGATAAGAAAACTTAGGGGTTATCTTTTTGAAAAAAGTTCTCTGACTTTTTGCCAACTGTCTTGTTGAAATTGAGATTCTCTCTAAATATTCGCTCTCATTTTCAAATTTATTCTGTAGATATTCTATTGTTTCGATATATCCGATCGATTTAAGAGGTTTTTCTTCTCCAGTAAACCCGGAAGATAGAAGCTTCTCCACCTCACCGACTAGGCCATCCTCTAACATTTGTCTGGTCCTACGGGTTATATAGGACCAGTGCTCTTCTTTTGGTAAATCTAAATAAATATGATGAATTTCCCAATCCTCGTGAATGCCACTGGATAAATCGTAAGGATTAAGCGCCTCCATTCGCTTTCTTTCAACGCTGAAGGGTTGTCCCGTTTGAAGTACATGCTCATAGGCACGAATGATTCTGTAATGATCATTTTCATGAAGAATCTTCATCGTATCCGGATCTTTCGATTCTAGAAATTCAATAAAGGGTTTAATCCCTTTTTCTTTATATAAGCTATCGATTTCTTTTTTAGACTCAGTATCAACTTTAGTTGATTCGTACATCCCTTTTATTAGGGCTCGAAGGTAAAAAGCGCTTCCTCCAACTAAAATAGGAATCTCTCCAGCTTGGTGACAGGAATTTATTTGATTTTCAGCTTGTTGAATATAGTCGTGAGCATTCATGGGCTCTTTTGCGGAACAAATATCAATAAGAAGGTGGGGATGTTCACCTCTTTCTTCTTTTGTGGGTTTTGCCGTCCCTATATTCAATTCTTTGTAAAAAAGAAGAGAGTCGAAATTGATAATGACGGGTTTTAGTTTTGACTCAGCAAGAATTTGATCTGCGATTTTAATAGAATAAGACGTTTTTCCCGAGGCGGTTGGACCGGATATGATAATAAGTTTTTTCAGGATTCCTCCGAGAAAAACTTTTTAATTTCCTGGTCATCCAGATTTTTAATTGCCTCTGAAAAATAATGCTGATTGTCTTTAAGTTTTGTCCAAAGAGATTCAAAGCGGATAGGTTTTAAACACTCAGGGAGCTTATGTTCGATGCTATCTAGCATATTTATAACTTCAATTTCTTGATTATTATCTAAATAGTGAAGAATCGCATCGATTAGCTCTTGTAAGTTAAAAGAAGTTAGTAGACTTGGGACTGACCTTAAAATCAAAGTTTGAGGGTCAACCCGGTCTAAATCAAAACCCAATTCATTCAAAAAGCTTAACTTCCTATCAATATTTCCTTTTTTAAAATGAAAGGCCTCTCCAATCAAAAGAGGAGTGCCTACAAGCTCTTTTTTATCAACTAAAACTAAAGTGAGAACTTTTTTGATAAATACTTTAAGGTCAACAAGAATACTTGTCTCGTCTTGATGTCGGTGAATCAAGAAGTTTTTGCTTATACTAAAAACTTGGTTTCCATGTCTTATGTCGACGGTAGTCGTTTCCGCTGATGTGAAATTTTGAGGATTACTATATGTATTCCAAAGTTCTTCAGAGGAAATGCTGGAATTAATTGATAGAGATGGACCCGATTCAATTTGTTCTCTTTTCTCAATTGAGTTTGAAATTAGTCCAAAAACCACAGAAGGCTTTAGAAACTTTACGTGTATTTTTCCGGGGTGAACATTAACATCGACTTGGTCAGGAGGAAGATCTATAAAAAAGCAATAATGTCCATACTCACCATAAGGCCATACATTTTCTGCTGCTCTCATAAAAGCCTGGTGAAGAGCTTTATCGACGAACATTCTTCCATTTACAAAAAAGTATTGAGCTTTTCCAGAGGCACCTTTTGTCGTGTCTTTTGAATAGAAGCCTTTGACTTTCGTTCCTTCATATTCAACATTAATCTCAACTATTTTTTCTAAGGTTTCTTCTGTTGGTTTTTTCTTATAAAAAACTCTAGAGACTCTTTTTTTAATTTGTTCACTTGGACAAGATGGAAAGATTTGTTTTTCTTTGTCATCCCATTTTATTGATAGGGCAACTTCGGGTTGGGTTAGCAAAAAACCATTGAAGACCCTTTGAAGGGCATTTTTCTCAGCAGTTTTAGATTTTAAAAACTTTAATCTTGCTGGAGTATTATAAAAAAGATCTTTAACAAAAAGTGAGGTTCCATGAGTAGAAGAGGGAAGAGGTGACCAATCTTCTTGTTTTCCACCATGAAAAATTATTCTTCCACCTCTAGACGGGTCAGTTTTGGGTGAGGAGGTGCAAGTAATTCTTGAAATACTTGAAATACTTGCCAGGGCCTCTCCTCGAAAACCGTAACTATGCAACCTGTACAGGTCGTCAAATTGAGTAATTTTTGAAGTCGCGTGTCTGCAAAAGGCATAGGGGAGATCTTCCACATCCATACCATCCCCGTCATCTTCAATTGAAATAAGCTCTAATCCATTGTCTCGAATCTGAACATCGAGTCTTTTTGAACCAGCATCAATAGAGTTTTCCATGAGCTCTTTTAAAAGAGCGCTTGGTCTTTCTACAACTTCGCCGGCCTTTATTTGGTCGACGATATGTTCAGGTAGTAAATGAATTTTTCGAGTTGAATTAGATTGCAGGTCCATAGAGGTGGTTCAAGTTATTCGCGAAAAAATTGCACTTGATTTCTTCCACCTTCCTTGGCTTTATAAACGGCACTATCAGCTCTTTTAAAGAGATCTGTTCCTGTGTTTACACCTTTTCTGTAATCGGCAACACCAATTGATGCAGTAACAGGAAGCTTTTGATTGTCATAGGTAAAGTTTGTTTGTTCAACAAGTTTACGAAGTCTCTCAGCAATTTCAAAAGCTTGTTTCAAATTTGTTTTAGGTAAAAGAATCACAAACTCCTCTCCACCATAACGGGCAAAGATATCGTTGTCTCTTGAACCATGGTCTCTAATGACTTCCGCCATAGTTTTTAGAACATAGTCTCCAGCATCGTGACCATAATTATCATTTAAGTGTTTGAAGTGATCTAGATCAAAAAGTATCAATGAAAGTGGCTCACCAGTTACTTTAGATTTCTTTACTTCTAGAGCGATCGAGTTATTAAAATAACCTTTATTAAAACAACCTGTATGAGCGTCGGTATTTGCTTCGAGGTTCAGCTTATCGTAAGTTAATCTTTCCGGATCACCTTTAGGTAAAAACTTTAAGGCCATTGAACCAACCTTAATCATATCGCCTTTATTAAGAACAACTGCACCTTCGATCTTTTGGTTGTTTAAGAAAGTTCCGTTCTTTGAACCAGCGTCTTCAACCGTAAATTCTTCTTCAGATACTTTTGTAACTTTAAAGTGATATCTAGAGATACCATTAAACTCGAGTGGAATTACGTTATCGGGAAAACGGCCAACAGTAGTGACATCACTTTTTAAATCGAAAATAGTTCCGTTTAAATCACCACCGACAACTAGCAGTGCCGCTGGTTTTTCTTGTGCTTCTTTATCTGCCGAGGCTAATGCGGCCTTAATGTCGGTTATGACTACCGTTGAATCATCACTCATTGCTATTCAATCTCCTATTGGAATATTCAAAATTCTACGCCTGATGCTCAATTCTTTCAATAGCTTAGAACGGTCAACATTAAGATCGTTTAATTTTAAGTATTTCGCTCATCGAGACGGGCAAAGGCGTAGATTTTTCCTAGTTCAACTCCAGGTTGATCAAAAGGGTTTATTTTTAATGCAGAGCCCATAATTGCCGTCAATGATTCAAAGAATAGAATCATTGCCCCCATGGATTCCTCATTATTTCTTGGTACTTGCAGGTGTAGATAGGGTCTTTCCTGTTCCTTTAGGGCCATTAAGCTTCCAATAAATTCTGCTTCCATTAGGTCGGATAAATTATGGGGAGCCAATTTTTGTAGGCGAGGGGAATTAAGTTTATTTTGCAGTGAGTAGTCATTATCAAATTTTTCGACCTGCAACATAATCATGACTTTATCATGGGGACCTTCCATAAAAAGCTGAACCTGGGAGTGTTGATCCGTGGCCCCGTATCCTGGAATCGGGGTTAGCCCCTCAAATACATCTTCTCCAGTTAGGGATTTCTTTTTACCGAGGGATTCTGCCCAAAGTTGAACAAACCAAAAACCGAGGTCTCTTAACTTTGATGAGTACGGCATCATAACAGTTTGATTGCGACCTTTGTTTTTTAGATCCATCAACCAGCAGGCCGTTTGTAGCAGAATATTTTCAGATAAGTTTTCGTCGAGCAACTTGGGTTTTAAATCATTTGCACCCTTTAAAAGCTTGTCGCAATCAATTCCTGCGAAAAGTGCTGGTAAAAGTCCCACTGGAGTAAGAACTGAAAATCTTCCTCCAACATTAGAGGGAACTTCAAGGCAGTGAACATCTAATTCATTTCCTAAGTTCAACAGCTCGCTTTTGATTGGATCGGTAGCAAATACAAAGTAATTTTTTAGCTCTGATTCGGCTACACCATTTTCTAAAAGAAGATTTGTTACTATTGCGAAGCCAGACATTGTCTCTGCCGTTCCCCCTGATTTTGAAACGACATAAAAAAGTGATTCTTTTAAATTAATTTTTGATAGCTGATCATGAATGCGATCGGGGTCAATATTATTGATGAACTCAAAATGAACGTCATTTTTTTGAAGAGCAGAGATAAGCATTTCTGGACCAAGAGAACTTCCGCCAATTCCTATTTGAACAAAAGTCTTTTTATGTTTGAATTTCTCATGAATCTCTTTACAAGACTGTAAAAGCTCAGATCGATCAGTAACTCTGAAAAAACCTGTAGCGCTAGAGTCAATGACTTGATTAAAACTTTTAAACCATTCCTGAACAGGAAAGTCCGTGTCCCGAAGTTCGGGTGAAAAATTAAATTTCATTTATTCCTCTTATTGATATTGCTTTTTAAGGCATCTTGCTATGACAACTCTTTGAATCTGATTTGTCCCTTCAACTATCTGTAGAACTTTTGCATCTCTCATAAATCGCTCTACTGGGTACTCACTTGTATAACCGACACCACCAAGAATCTGTACAGCATCTGTTGTTACTTTCATGGCCGTATCAGTTGCCTTGAGTTTTGCCATGCTTGCTAGTTTTTGTTCGAGGCGACCTTGATCAAATTGTTTAGCCGCTTCAAAAACCAAGAGCTTACTTGCTTCAACTTCTGTGGCCATATCGGCCATCATCCATTGGAGTCCCTGAAAATCAAAGATAGCTTTTTTAAATTGTTGTCTTTCTAGTGAGTATTTTACAGCTTCATCGAGAGCTCTTTGAGCTAGACCTACACCAAGGGAGCCAATGGTAATACGACCTTTATCAAGGCCACTCATAGCCACTTTGAAACCTTCCCCTTCTTTTCCAATGAGGTTTTCTTCGGGAACAAAACAATTCTGAAATAAAACTTCACGGGTTGGTGAAACCTTCCAGCCCATCTTTCTTTCTTTTTTTCCGTAAGTGAATCCTTCCATTCCATCGCGCACAATGAAAGCGCTAATGCCTTTAGATCCTTCTTCTCCTGTTCTGGCCATAACAATATATGTTTTAGCTAGGCCAGCTGAAGAGATCCACATCTTGGAGCCGTTTAAAATATAACCATTCTCTGTTTTTTTAGCGGTTGTTTTTAAGCTGGCTGCATCTGAGCCAGAGCTTGATTCACTTAGGCAATAGGCTCCAATTTCTTCGCCGCTAGTTAGAGCAGGAAGGTATTTTTTCTTCTGTTCCTCATTACCCCATTCATTAATAATGGTTTGAACCATACTAGAAACTGAAATGGTTACAGCGTATGAAATAGAACTTTTAGCAATTTCGCTTAAGGCTATACAAACATCTTCAAGGCCCATTCCGGCTCCGCCATATTCTTCAGGAATAGACATACCGGTAAACCCAAGTTGACCTAGTTCAGTGAAGATTTCCATACGGAATTTCTCATCCCTATCATCTTCTTCCATAAAAGGTTCAATCTTATTTAGACGAAACTTTTCTAATTGGTTCTTAATTTCAACTTGGAATTCATTCATTATTTAGCTGCTTCTTTTAAAAGGTTTTTGGCAATAATCATAATCATGACTTCATTTGTTCCGGCTCCAATTTCGTTGAGCTTATTATCTCTCATCATTCTTTCAAGAGGGAACTCGCGGCTATAGCCGTAACCACCGTGAAGTTGAATCGCATCAAGTGCGATTTTGGTGGCCATTTTTGGAAGAGCTAGTTTTACTTGGGCAGCAACAGTCGCTCCTTTATTTCCATTATCGTAATCTTTAGCTACAGAGTAGAGAAAATGCCTCATCATCTCTGTTTCAGTGGCCATTTCCGCTAACATTTTTTGAATAAGCTGGTGATTACCGATGGTCTTTCCAAATTGCTTTCTTTCGTTGGCATATTTAATACATTGATCAACACAGGCTTGCGCAATACCTAATGAAATTCCAGAGATTGTGATTCTTTCAATCTCAAGATTTTTCATCATATGGTATGTGCTATCGCCCTCTTCACCAACTCTATTGGCCACAGGGATCTTTGCATTTTCAAAAATAAGTTCACCAGTGGGGGAGGAGCGCATCCCCATTTTATGAATAGGATTACCAGTCGTATAACCTTCCATGCCTTTTTCAACGATGAATGTTGTTAGATCTTTTTTCTCGTCACCAGTTCTTGTATAGACATAGGCAATATCTGAATACTGAGCATTAGTGATCCACATTTTTGTTCCATTGATCACGTAATGGTCGCCTTCTAGCTTGGCGCGAGTTTGCATGCCGATGGCGTCGGACCCATATTCAGGTTCGCTCATTCCCATACAGCCAATATGTTCTCCGGAAATTAATTTGGGAAGATATTTTGCTTTTTGCTCTTCAGAAGCGTTGGCCTCAATATTATTTACACATAACATGGCATGGGCCAAGTAACTTAGAGTTGAGCCGGCACATGCCTTTCCAAACTCTTCCATGACAATTGTCGCTGCCGTTGCGCCAAGTCCTGAGCCACCATATTTTGGATCAGCTGTAATTCCAAGAAGACCAAGTTCTCCCATTTTTCGAAAAGCAGCTTCATTAAAACTATCCTCTTCGTCATGCTTTTCAGCAAAGGGAGCGAGTTCATTTTTAGCAAAGTCACGGCAAACTTTAGCTAGTTCTTTTTCTTCATCGCTAAAAAACCACATTTGGGTGAATCTCCTGTAGAAATTGACTGGGCAAGTACTCAAAATTTATACAAATTGGGGGCCTTTCTGACAAGGTCTGACACGAGCCTATAAGAATGCCTAAGGGTTGGCATGTCATAGCTAAAATTGGTAAAATTTCCGTAGCTTAGCCCTATTTTGGGCAAGGTAATCAAGGATGATGATGAAGGAAGAGGTCGATGTGTCCCTAACCACACCCGTGCCAAGGGATTTTGATGCAGTGTTTCCCGGTGAAAATTGGTTTCTCTATTGGAAAACCTCAGCTTCACTTTGGCAGGCAAAGATTCAAGAATATTCAGATTCAAACCGAATTGTAGTCCCTATCAATTGGGCCTTTCATTCGGATACAGGTGAGTCCTATAACTTTGCAAAAGAGCGGCCTGAAACAGATTTAAAAAAACTGGTTGATGCGGCAAAGAGTGTAGGAAAAGAAATTACTTTTATCGTACCAATTTCTCCAGCGCCTTTTTTACCAAATGGTGGTCTCCCATCAATGCTGGCTAGAACTCTAAGCCTTGGACCCTCTGGCATGGTCTATGGAAGTCTTGATGGAGAAAGTCAGCTTAATAAAATATATAGTTTCTTTGATACCCGAGTTTACCAAGCCTTTTGTAAATTCGTAGGGGAACTTGGTGAGTATTTTACTGAGGCCGGAATTGATTCAGATATTTGGGGGGCTAGCTTTGGAATGATCCATGAGCCAGGAACTCAAAAAAGTGGAGAGTACTCAGATTTCTTTTATGACAGATCTCGAGTTTTTGACCAAGGATTTGCTAGATATTTAGACGCAAAGAAAAAAGAAATGGGTGAAGATGCTGAACTATCTGGACCTGTAGATGAGGAAGCCCAAAAATTAGAATTTCATAATACGATTCAAGACCTCTACCTTCAAGAAGCGATGGAAGGTCTTAGTGGGAACTGGGAAGGGGCTTTAAAATTTGCCTTTCTAGGAAGTAATAGTGAGGCTTTCTTTAAAAGATTATCAGGAAATGATGATTCTCTGGCCTACAGCCAACAGGTTATGCAGGCCATGGTGAGAGATGTTGTGCCCTCTTCAATTTTAGTTCCTCATAGAAGTAAAAAAGGAGTTTTAGGCAAACAGTTGAACGATTTGATTGCTAACTCTTTTTTGGAAACTAAGTTAAGACAAGATTATTATGACGATGATTCGCATATAACTTATGCACCTTTAAGGTTCTTTGAGGTTTTTGATTATAATCCTCAAATAGAACATAAGTCTGCTTCATGGGAGCATCTAGGTTTACTGCATTACTTTTCTCGCAATTATCGCTGGTGCTACTCATTAAATGAGAACACAAATATTAGTTTTGATGAAGGTGAAAGCCTTGAACAAAAGATTCATTTTTTCCATGGGGAGAGAATGAATAGAAAAGCTTTTAACACTCTCTTAAAAATCTTTATGAGTGGTGGGAAAGTCATTTTAAATCGCTCCGGACTAAAGATGGAGTATTTAAAAAAATTAGAAAGCTTCTTTTTAGAAAACTCTCTTAGAGTGGAAAAAGTAAACTTTCATACAGTCATTCATAATATTGTTTTAGGAGATGGTAGACTCATCATTTTAGAGGGAGATAAACTTTCTGACCTCGATGCAGGAGTAAAGCTAACGTTCTGGAAGAAACTTTTAGACACTTTTGCTTTAAGACATCTTCAGGTTAGTACCACTGAAGGAGTGGATTATTTTTGGAGAACAAGAACAAGTTCACCAAGTGAGCTGAACTACGAAGAGATTCGAAGAGCAAGTTTTTATAATCCCACAAGTTATAAACAGAAAATACATATTAAGATGGCTAAGAACTTTGCCCTTATGAAAGTTCTTGATGAACATAATGTTGCCATTCAGTCTTCACCAACAGAACAAGTTATTGAGATGCTCCCAGGAGGAGTAATCTCTATGGACTTTGGAGTTTACTCGTGACCGATACAGAATCTATAGTCATGATTTATGATTATCAAGAAGGTGGAGAGTCTAAACCTTCAGCTTATTATTTGAAATTTGCTTTTGACGAAACTGGGTTGATTGAACTTGAGCCTATGATTGACGTTTACGAGGAGCTTATTCAAAAGCAGCCTGAATCAGATGAGATGCCTCTAGGTCCATTTGAAAGTTTAAATTTTTTAAATCAATTCGCTTTTAAGGTGTGCGAAAAAAGTGATGGTGCCCTAGTTAGTTTGTTATCAGTTCAGGATTATAATTTTGTTATGGAAGAAGCCGATTCTGGTACTACGTTATTTCAAAAATTTGTTGAGAAGGGAAATCAGATACAAAATTTAGACCACCGCTCTAAGTCGGGGATTTTAGGTAAACTGTTTCATTAAATTGATTTTTAATGATGACTAAATTGTAATTTTTAAAAGTTTAAAGATAAAATTTAAATATCTCATTTGTCAGGAGGACAAAATGTTAAGTTCAGAAGAACAAAGCACTAAAAAGTGGACCAACTTTTTACTATTCGCGCTCTTTCTCCAAATTGCTGCCTGGTCTTACGAAGCCTATTTTAACTCCACGGCCATTAACTCAGTTATCTTTTTAAACTTAAACTTAAGTGATCAATTTGCATCGCTCTTTGATAAGTTCTCATCTCTCGTACTTTTACTTAGTTTTGGACTATTTCTAATAACTAGAGTGGCTAGTTTTTTATTGGTACCAGTTGCCTATGGACTTGCACTGCCAATTTGCACGATGCTTTTACATTCAAGCTTTGCTTATGAGTTTGCTCTTTTGACTGGTGCTGCAAGGTTTGGACTACCCCTCGTTCTTTATCTTTTTTATAAAAACCAAGAAAAAGGCTGGGGTATTGATAAAAGATTTTTAATCAGGTTTTTCATTTGTTTGACCTTTGTAGGACATGGAATTGAGGCTCTAATGGAGCACCCTAAATTTATAGATTTCCTCATTGAAGGCTTTGCACTTTTATTTGGTTATGAGCTTTCAGAGGCTTATGCAGTACACCTTTTAACCTTAATAGGTGCGGCAGATATTGTCCTTTCAATCAGCGGATTGATTAAACCAAGAGTGTCGGTATATTTATTTATGACAGCCTGGGGATTTATAACTGCCGTATGTAGACTCATGTATTTTCAGTGGGACGGTATCTTTCCGATGCTTCTTAGAAGTGCTCATTGGGCCCTTCCGGCATTTGTTGTTTATATGATCCTACAACAAAGAAAAGTTAGTGAACCTTGGAAAATTTGGAAAGCTGTAAAGGGATAAATATGAAAAATATTTTAATTATCTTCGTAACTTTATTATTCTCTGCAAGTGCTTTTGCCGGGGTAAACTCTAAAAAAATTCAGATGGTCCAACACCTAAGAGTTGTCTGGCATGAAGATCCTGCCCATGAAGCTTATATAATGTGGACCACGGATAAATATAAGATAAAATCCTATCTTTACTACGATACGGTTCCAAGAAATGGAGATTTGAAAAAATATCGTTTCAAAAACAACGCTAAAACAAAACCGATTCTTTACACTCTGGACGTACGTCATAAGGCCAAACTTAAAAAGTTGAAGCCAGATACGATGTATTATTTCACAGCAGTTACTAACGGAAAAAAGTCAAAAGAGTATCATTTCAAAACAGCTCCAGTTGATAAAAATAAAACTTTTAAAATTTTATTTGGTGGCGATAGCCGATCAGATCGGGCTCAAAGAATTGAAATGAATAAGCTTATGTCAAAGATGTTCCAAGAAGATCCAAATATTTTGGCCCTATGTCACGGAGGTGATTATATCGCTAACGGGCTGTCGTGGAAGCAGTGGAAAGCGTGGCTAGAGGATCATTATCATACGGCCACTAAAGATGGGAGAATGCTTCCAATTATCCCTACTAGAGGAAATCACGAGTTAGCATCTCCGCTTTTTAATGATGTCTTTGCTAGACCAGGGGGAATCTTTAAAAGAAATTATTTTCGAACAAGAATTGCTGAACTTTCAATACTGACGATGAATACGAATATTTCTCATTCAGGCGCTCAAAAAAGATGGTTAAAGAAAACCTTAAAAAAGGCCAAGAAAGATTCAAAATGGATTGTCGCCAATTACCATAGACCAGCTTGGCCAGGAGTTAAGAAGCCGGGAAGAGCCAAAAAGCACTGGGTTCCACTTTTTGAGAAATATCAAATTGATATGGCCTTTGAGTCCGATGGGCATGTTTTAAAAAGAACAGTTCCAATTTATAAAAATAAAGAAGATCCTGTTAAAGGGATCGTCTATGTTGGTGAAGGTGGCCTTGGAGTAAAGATGAGAGGGCCTAAAGACCGCTGGTATCTAAGAGGAAGCGGGTATAATGAATCGAAGCATCATGTCATGGCCCTAGAGGTTTCACCTAAACAAATGACCTACACGGTAGAGCTTCCAGATCGTAAGATCTTTGATAAAATGGTCCTAAAACGCCGAAGAAGGTAATTCTAAGCTAAATTCCAAGGAATGTTTCATATGTCAAACAATGGTTTGACAATGGTGACATTCCTGCGTACATATCATCTCCATTGATTATAAAACGAAGGAGATCCCCAGTGCTTAAGTATATTTCTTTATTATTAGTTACATCATTCTGTTTTAATGCTGCCGCTGCTGATGAGCTGGTTGTTTATACATCTAGAAAAGAACATCTTATTAAGGATATCTTTAAGCAATATACAGAAGAGACCGGTGTAAAAATCACTTATAAAACTGGAAATGCTGCCGCTTTGATTCAAACCTTAAAGGCAGAAGCTAGTAAATCACCGGCTGATATTTTTATGACTGTAGATGCTGGTAACCTTTGGTTCGCTAGCCACGAAGGACTACTGGAGCCCATCAGTTCAAATAAATTAAAAACGAATATTCCTTTTAACTTAAGAGATGAGCAAGGAAGATGGTTTGGACTTTCAGTGAGAGCAAGAACGATTGCTTTTAACCCAAATAAGGTAGCTAAGGGTGAGCTGACTACTTATGAAGGTTTAGCTGATAAAAAGTGGAAGGGAAGACTTTGTCTTAGAACTTCAAAGAAAGTTTATAACCAGTCTTTAGTGGCGATGCTTATTTCTGAACTGGGAAAAGAAAAGGCAAAAAAAGTCGTTAAAGGTTGGGTTGATAATACTGTTGAAATTTTTCCAAATGATACTGCCGTTCTTAAAGCAGTAGCTTCTGGTCAATGTGATGCGGGAATTGTTAATACTTATTATTTTGGAAGACTTAAGCAAAAGTCACCTAAGCTTCCACTTAAACTATTTTGGCCAAATCAAGAAAATAGCTACGGAGTTCATGTAAATGTTTCGGGAGCAGGAATCTTAAAAACCTCTAAGAATAAAGATGAGGCTCGAAAATTATTAGAGTGGCTTGCCAGCAGAAAAGCTCAGAAGTCCTTTGCCCAGGTTAATATGGAGTATCCTATCAACAACCTTTTTCCTGAGTCCGAAGTAACTAAGGCTTGGGGAAAATTTAAGCCAAATAAGAGCTTTAATCTATCAAGTGCAGGAAAGCTTCAAAAAGAGGCCATCAAATTGATGAGAGAGGTTCGTTATAAATAGCGCTTCAGCATTAAGCTATAGAGCTTATTTAGCATTATTTCTATTTTTTATCTTTGGCCCAATTATTTTTATATTGGGCCAATCTTTTTTTAGTGGTTCACTTTCCGATCAAGAGACTTGGAGTTTTATTTTAAACTCAATGTTTTGGGACCTCTTGGGCGATACCTTTAGCCTGGCTTTTTTAACAGTAATCTTCACTTCTGTTATAGGATTTTCTCAGGCCTTTCTTATTTGTTTTTCTAATATTAGCTTCAAAAAATATCTTCACTTACTTTTTATTTTACCTCTTATCTTTCCCTTATATGTTCTGGGGTTTGTTTACGTGGGAAGCCTCGAATACAGTGGAGCTATCCCAACGTTTTTTAGAGAAAGTCTTGGGATTAATATTATTACTTTTATAAATATTAAATCTGTTTGGGGAGTGGCCTTTGTTTTCTCCATGGCTCTTTCTCCCTATATTTATCTCTATCTTAGATCAGCTTTTAGGGCCATGGATGCAAAACTATTTTTAAGTGCAAGATCCCTTGGGAAGGTTCCTTCAGAGCTCGTTAGGCATATTATTTTACCGCAAGCAATGCCTTGGTTATTTTCGGGCGCTGTTCTTGTTTTTCTAGAAGTCCTCTGTGATTTCGGGGGAGTCTCGGTCTTTAATTACGAAACTTTTTCGACGGCCATTTATCATGCTTGGGTTAGTCTTTTTTCAATCAATACAGCGATAAAACTAAGCCTATTTCCAGCACTTATTGCTTTAGTCCTATATTTAATCAATCAGTATAAATTTAAAGTAAGAGTGGGAAAGGCAAAAATTTATGAAGAAACTATCCTCTTAAATTTCTCTGGAGTTTCAAAAAAAATAATTATGGGAGGGGTGATCCTTTACGTGATTCTTTCTTTTATTTTTCCAGCTTTACAATTATTAATCTGGTCCTTAGAGGCCATCGATATTGAACTAGATAAATCTTATTTTTTACTCATCGGAGAGACCTTGGCCATTGGTGGTCTTGTTGCCTTATTTATAACTGGTATTTCTTTAATCTTTTTATATTTTGAAAGGCATAAGTATGGGGCAAAAGAAAAGTCACTAATGCCCATTACAAAATTAGGATACGCCTTGCCTGGAAGTATTATCGCCATAAGCATTATGGCTTTTTATGCTTATGCAAAGGTTAGCTATACGGGACTCTTCGCCTTTGCCGCACTATTTATGGCCTATTTAATTAAATTTTATTCTGTTCCTTCAGAGCTTTTAAGAAGAGGAATTTCTGGCATTTCAAAAAAGGTAGATTGGTCCTCACAATCTCTTGGCAAGTCAGCCACCTATACTTTTAGAAAGGTTCAATTACCTTTATTAAGGCCTGTTATACTTTCTTCTTTTGTTATGGTTTTAATAGAGGTTTTTAAAGAGATGCCGATCACTTTGATCTTAAGACCTTTTGGGGTGAATACCCTTGCAACAAGAATATATGAGCTTACGTCAGAAGGAGAGTGGGAGCGAGCAGCTCTTAGTGCAGTATTTCTCTTGGCCCTAGGTGGAGTTTCTCTATATATTAGTGAAAAGGTTGTCGAGAAAGCATGAACTATCTAACTATTGAAGATTTAAATTTTAGCTATGAGAAAAGTCCGGTGATCAAGGGCTTTAACTTAATGCTTGAAGAAGGAGAGTTCCACTCTTTATTAGGGCAAAGTGGTACGGGAAAATCGACGATACTTCATCTTATCGCAGGCTTCTTGAAACCGAACTCGGGAAAAATTATTATCGACGGAGTTCTCATGAACGATGTTCCCATTGAAAAAAGAGAAGTAGGAATTGTCTTTCAAGAACACTGTCTTTTTCCTCATATGACGGTAGAGGACAATATAAAGTTTGGAATTAAAGATAGCCCAGCAAGTGAATATCTTTCCTTAGTAAAGCTAGAAGATAAAAAGAACAAGTTTCCTTCTGAGTTATCGGGAGGTGAGCAGCAAAGAGTCGCTATCGCCAGAACTTTGGCAACTAAACCAAGGCTTCTTCTGCTGGATGAACCCTTTTCGAGCTTGGATCAGGCTCTTCGCGAAGAATTAAGGGGAGAAATTAAAGAAATTGCTAGCTCAATTGGGCTAACGACTTTACTCGTCACTCACTCTATTGAGGAATCGGTGGAGCTCTCAGATAAGATCACCCTATTGAATTGTGATAGAAGTTTTCAGACGGAAACTTATAAAAATATCCCAGAAGTTTATGAATACTTAAAAGGTCGAGGGGATAAGATTAGCTCTCTTTTAAAGAGTGATTCTTAGCGTTTCTAAAGCGTATTATTGAAAACTCAGTATACTTCGATGTGACTTTATCCTTTATAGGATGGAGATCTTTAACAAATTCGAGTTTAATATTTCTTTTTTGTAGCTCTAGAAGTGGCTCTGTAATTTTTCTTATAATGATGGGCCTTACAGTACTTCTTGAGATCCAATAGCCAGCATTATCATCAAAAACTTCAAAATCTTTAGAGTCGAATTGGTAGAGAAAGAGCACCGTATCTTCTATTTTTCGACGCCAAGCATTCTCCAAGACAATAGTATGTTGCCTTGAGTTATCAATATAGCAAACTCGAGGGCAATCTCTAGGCAGTAGATAGTTTGGCAGCTTTAGTTCTGTGATACTCCAGACAGCAGCTCCAGATAGGCCTGCTTCTGGGTTTGGAGCAGGTCTAGGAGAAAAAGCTCTAATGCTTGAATCTTCAGAAACATGAAATAAGCGCATTGAAGGATTATAGTTTGGACGCAGAGCACCCCAAAAGGTGCATGGCACCTTTTCAGAGGGTAAGAGGTTGAATATTCTCGTATCTCAAAAATGAAATAAATAAAATATTTGAAATAGGAAGTACAAATGCACCCAGAAGAACTCCTCCACGAGCTCAAATACTTTGAAGATTTTTTGAAAAAAATTGGTTTCAAAAGAATCGAAGGATCGGTCTACGGATTTTTAGCCCTATCTGAAAATGCTCTTTCAAGTGAAGACATTCAAGAAGGGCTAGGTCTGTCCCAGTCCGCCGTGAGTAACGCTTTAAAGACCTTAACTTTTTACAAGGCCGTGGACGCTAGAGAAGATCGCAATAGAGGATGCCGAGTTTACGAAGCAACAGAAGACTGTTTGAGCATCGTTTCAAATGTGTTTCGAAAAAGAGAGAGCGACTTTATTCGAGAATACAAATTAATGGCCGAAAGAGTATTAAAGGCCTCCCGGGCCAAAGGTGCTACGGAAAATAGTGTTCGAATCAAAAGATTTAAATCAATTGTTTCTACTTGCGAGCTAGGGGAAGTGATCATTCGCTTTATTTACTCCTTAGACGAGATGGGGCTTAGCCAGCATCTACCAAAAGTTACCGACAAGCTACCTGGGGTGCTTGATCTCGTTTCAAATAATGCAGAAAAAGGTATCGACGTGGCGAATAAATTAAAGGGCCTAGTTGGTAGCCGAGTAAAAAACTATATGGGAAAAATTTCAGGAGAGCCGAATGTTGGGTAAACAAAGAATCGTTATTACAGGTGTTGGATTAACTGCGCCTAACGGAAATAACTTACCAGAATTTAGAAATGCACTACTTCATCAAGTCTCCGGAATTGAAAGAAGTGAAATTCGCCATATGGGAATGCTTCCCGCTGGGAAATGCGATTTTGATGAATTCAAGTATCAGAAAAAGAAAACCAGAAGAAGAGGAACGAGAGCTGGTTCTGTTGCCATTTACTGTGCCAATGAAGCGCTTGCCGATTCAGGTTTTCCCTTCGAAGAAATCGATAAGGATAGAGTCGGAGTTTATCTCGGCATTACTGAGCATGGAAATGTTGAGACTGAAAATGAGATTCATGAGCTCTATCAAAATAATTTAGATACTTCTTATTGGTCTCATCATCATAATCCAAGAACTGTTGCGAATGCTCCGGCCGGAGAAGTTAGTTTAAACCTTGGGATAACGGGACCAAGTTATTGTATTGGTGCAGCCTGCGCCGCTGGAAATATTGGTCTTATTCATGGTCTTCAGATGCTTCAACTTGGAGAAGTTGATATGGCCCTTGCCGGGGGAGTTTCTGAAAGTACTGAGACTTTTGGAATCTATGCTGCCTTTAAGGCTCAGGGTGCTCTTGGAGAACATGAAGATGTGACTAAGGCCATTCGCCCACTTGATAGTGAAAGAAATGGAATTGTGATTGCCGAAGGCGGAGCGGTTTATGTTTTAGAAAGATTAGAGTCTGCCTTAGAAAGAGGAGCTAAAATATACGGAGAGATTGCAGGTTATCATGTTAACTCTGATGCTTCTGACTTTGTTCTTCCAAACCCTGAAAGACAGCTTCAATGTATGCAAGCTGCTATGAAAAAGGCTGAACTTTCGCCTAACGATATCGACATTGTAAACCTTCACGCAACTGGAACAGTGGCAGGAGATATTAATGAGTGTGAGGCCGTAAGTATGGCCTTTGGTTCTTCAGATAATACCCATATCAATTGCACAAAAGGATTTATTGGTCATGCCATGGGAGCTGCTGGCGCTTTAGAGCTTGCCGGGAATCTTCCAAGTTTTGAAGATAATAAAGTTCACTCATGTAAAACCATTGAAAACGTTGATCCCAAATGTAACTTAAAAGGTTTGGTCAATGGGGACCCTATAGAAAAAGAAGTTAATACGATTCTAAATAGCTCGTTTGGGATGCTTGGAATCAATTCATGTTTAATTATTAAAAAATATAAAAAATAGATTTGTTTAAAAGGAGCAAAAAATGGAAACAACTGAAGTAAGACAAAAAGTATTAGACATTATCGCTGACATTGCTATGGATGATGATGTGAATGGTATTGATGATAGTGTGGCCCTAAGAGACCAGCTTGACCTAGACTCAATGGACTTCCTAGATATCGTTATGGAGCTAAAAAAGCGCCATTCCATTGTTGTGCCTGAGGCTGACTATCCTCAACTTGCTACAATGAATAGCTGTGTTGAGTACTTAACACCAAAATTCGTTCAGTAATTTTTACGCGAGTAAAAATCTCAAAAAGGTTAGGTTCGAGTGAAGTCTTACGACACCATAATCATAGGGGCGGGAATGTCTGGCTTAGCAGCTGGAATCCGCCTTGCTATGTTTGATAAAAAGGTCTTAATCCTAGAAAAGCATACTATTGCCGGTGGGTTAAATTCTTTTTATGCAAGAAAGGGTCGTAAGTTAGACGTTGGTCTTCACGCCATGACAAATTTTGCTAAAAAAGGTGAAAGAGGTAAGCCTCTAACTAAACTTTTGAAGCAGCTTCGAATTCCCTACAGTGAATTAGCACTTAATGAGCAACATCGCTCAAAGGTTGTTTTTCCTAATAAGGAATTAAGTTTTACGAATGACTTGAATATCTTTACCGATGAGATTATCTCAAAATTTCCTCATGAAAAAGATGGCTTCATGGCCCTTTTGGAAGATGTGAGAAATTTTAACGAAGTTAGCCTAGAGAACCCTTACGAATCGGCTAAAGAAAGAGTTTCAAAATTTATTGATGACGAATGTTTAAGAGAGATGATTTTTTGTCCTCTTCTTATTTATGGATCGGCTTGGGAAGATGATATGGATTTTTCCCAGTTTGTGATCATGTTCAAAAGTATCTTTATGGAAGGTTTTGCTCGTCCAGAAGGGGGAGTGAGAAGAGTGATAACTCTACTTATGAAAAAGTATAAAGAGCTTGGGGGCGAAATTAAGTTTAGATCTGGAGTCAGTGAAATCTTAACAGAAGACACAAAGGCAAAAGGTGTAAAACTGGAAACTGGGGAAGTTCTCTTAGCGGATAAAGTGCTATCTTCCATTGGTTATCCTGAAACGGTGGCCTCGATTAAAGAGGATCTCGAAGTTAAACCAAGAGTTGGAAAGCTTAGTTTTACTGAGACCATCCTTTGTTATGATAAGAAACCCGCTGAACTAGGTATTAAAGATACGATCGTTTTTTATAATGAGAATGATGCTTATCACTACAGAAAACCTAAGACTTTATTTGATGAAAAAAGTGCAGTGGTCTGCCTTCCTAATAATTTTGAGATTGATGACTATAGTGACGGAATGATTCGCTTGACCTTTATGGCAAATTTTGATCTTTGGGAAAATTTATCTGAAGAAGAATATAAGAATGAAAAAAATAAGGTCCTTGAGGCCTCTAAAGATATTGTGAGAAAGCTATATCCAAGTATCGATATGGAACCAAATTTTGTAGATATTTTTACACCTAAAACTATTAAGAAGTTTACCAGTCATCACGGGGGAACAGTTTATGGCTCCATTGATAAAAGTCGCGATGGAAAGACCCCAGTAAATGGACTTTATCTAATTGGTACAGACCAAGGTTTCTTAGGAATCGTTGGGGCGATGTTATCTGGAATTTCAATGGCAAATCTTCATTGTCTTATGCCGGCGGGAGCAGAATCGTAATGAAATTTAATAATGTAGTTATCTCTGATTTTGCTCATTATCTTCCTGAAAAGGTCATGAGCTCTGACGAAATTGAAAAAAGACTCGCACCACTATACAAAAAACTAAGATTGCCCGAGGGACGCTTAGAGCTGATGACGGGAATTACTGAGCGCCGTTATTGGGAACCAGGAACGAGACCGTCGGCACTTTCAACAAAAGCAGCGAATAATTTGTTTGATAGTGGAAAGCTTAAAAAAGAAGATATTGACCTAGTCATTCACGCAAGTGTTTGTAGAGACTTCTTAGAGCCTTCAACAGCTTCAGTAGTTCACTGCGACCTTGGACTAAAACCAGAAGCCATGCTTTTTGACTTATCAAATGCTTGTCTTGGGGTCATGAGCTCCATGGTTATGGCGGCTAACTTGATTGAAAGCGGCGCTATTAAGCATGCTCTTATTGTTAGCGGTGAAAACGGTGGGCCACTTTTATTTCAAACTATTGAAACACTACTTAAAGACGATTCTATAAATCGAAAGAATATTAAAAAATACATAGCTAACTTAACAATTGGATCAGCGGCTGTTGCTTATACGCTCTCCCATAAAGACTTAGCTAGTGGTCATAAGCTAGTAGGCGGAGTCTCTATGGCCGATACTTCGGCCAATGTTCTTTGTCAGGGTGGAGGTGATACTCAGGCCCTCATGATGGAAACTGATTCAGAAGAGCTGATGAAAAAGGGCGTTGTTCTGGCTAAGGAAACTTGGGAAAGAACTAAAGCAGAGCTTGCATGGGAAAACTCAGATATTGATTGGGCCATTGGTCATCAGGTAGGAAAGGCCCATGAAGCTCTAACTATGGAAACGCTTGGCTTAGAAAATAAACAGACTTTTAAAACTTATCCCTTCTTAGGGAATACGGGCTCCGCGGCCCTACCGGTCACCCTCGATTTACTAAATCATGAGATGAAGATTGAAAAAGGAAGTAAGGTGGCCTTACTTGGAATAGGCTCGGGTCTGAATTCCATAATGTTAGGAGTTGAGTGGTGAAACCTGCATGGTTAAAAGAATTATATCCGTTTGAAAGTCATTTTCTAACTGTCGAAAATGACGGTCATAAAAATCAACTTCATTTTGTGGATGAAGGGCAAAAAAATGCCGATCCCATATTGATGGTTCATGGAAATCCTACATGGTCTTTTTACTATAGAGACCTGATTAAAGAATTCTCTAATACAAATAGAGTCATCGCTCCTGATCATATAGGTTGTGGCTTTTCGGATAAACCGCAAAATTTTGAGTATATGCTTGAAAACCATATCTCAAATATCGAGAGCTTAGTTGAACATCTTAAACTTAAAGATATAACTTTAGTTGTACATGATTGGGGTGGGGCCATAGGCTTTGGTTTGGCCACGAGACATCCCGACTTGATTAAAAAGATTGTTATTTTAAATACTGCCGCTTATACCTGCGACTATATTCCACCTCAAATAAATATTTGCCGTACTCCAATCCTTGGTGAAGCGGTGATAAGAAGCTTTAATGCTTTCGCCGGTCCGGCGACACATATGGCGGTAGAAAAGCCTTTAAGTAAGAATGTGAAGAAAGGTTACTTGCTTCCTTACAATAATTATAAAAATAGAATTGCCACTGCTAAATTTGTTACTGATATTCCAATGAAGAGAAGTCATAGGAGCTGGAAAACTCTGGAAAATATTGAGAACAAGTTGTCCGAACTCACTTGTCCAAAGCTTGTCCTTTGGGGCAGAAAAGATTTTTGCTTTAACGACTATTTTTTAAATCGCTGGAAGGGAATCTACCCTGATGCCAAATATAAAGTGTTTGAAGAGGCAGGTCATTATGTCATTGAAGATGCGGGCAAAGACCTGATTAATGAAATGAGATCTTTTATATGAATATAGCGGATAATTTAACAAATATTTCTAGTAAACTTCCAAATAAGACGGCGGTTAGATTTCCTGTTTTAAATGGTGGTGAGTACGAATACAAAGATCTTAACTTTAAAGACCTAGAAGAAAAAATAAATCGCTATGCTAATGGCCTAGTTGATACGGGATTTAAGAAAGGGCAAAAGGTCTTACTATTTGTTAGACCATCTCTCGAATTTCATGCCCTTGTCTTTGCTATTTTTAAAATAGGAGCGGTTCCTCTTCTTATTGATCCCGGAATGGGTAGGAAGAATTTGCTTTCGGCAATTAAAGAAGTCGCTCCTGAGGGACTTGTGGCCGAAGCGGAAGTCCATTTCTTAAGTCTCTTTTTTAGGGACGCTTTTAAGTCTGTTAAACATAAGATCACAACCAAAGGGTTGACTTGGGGAAAAATGAGAAGACTTTCGGAGCTTCAATCTTTTTCTAATACTTTTGAAGCAGAACAGCTTGAAGAAGATGAGATGGCCGCAATCCTTTTTACTTCCGGAGGGACTGGAAGACCTAAGGGTGTGATTTATAGTCATAAAATATTTTATGAGCAAACAAGAGTACTAAAAGAGCTTTTCAATCTGAATGAAACGGAAACCGACTTACCGGGCTTTCCACTTTTTAGCCTTTTTACTTTATCGATGGGAATGACCTCTGTTATTCCTGATATGGACCCGTCAAAACCCTCTAAGGCAGACCCAGTTAAGTTAGTAAAAAATATTTTAGATACTAAGGCGAGCTTCGTGGCCGGGAGTCCTGCTATTTGGGAAGGACTTGGGAATTATTGCCAAGAGAATAAGATAACTCTTCCTTCGGTTAAGTACCTAGTCATGTTCGGGGCACCAGTTAGAAATGAAATTCATAGAATGTTTAAAGAAATACTACCTAATGGAACGACTTATACTCCTTATGGAGCAACTGAATCTCTACCTGTCTCTAATATTTCAGGTAAGGAAGTTTTAGAGGAAACAGCTGAATTAACAGAGAAGGGGATGGGAACCTGTGTTGGAAGGCCTGTTCCTGGAACCACTGCTAAAATTATCAAATATGTGGATGGTCCCATCCCAACTTTAAAGCAGGCCACTGAGCTTGGAGTCAATGAAGTCGGTGAAATTATCATACAAGGTGATGTGGTAACAAGATCATATTTTAATTCTGAACATGAAACTAACGCCGCTAAAATTTATGATCTAGATAAAATTTGGCATAGGATTGGAGATATGGGGTATCTCGACAATGAAGGGCGACTTTGGTTTTGTGGGAGAAAATCTCATAAAGTAGAAACTAAAGAAGGGCCTATGTATACAATCCCCTGTGAGGCGATTTTTAATAATCACCCTGCAGTTAGGAGGAGTGCCCTAGTTGAAATCAATCAATCCCCCAAAATAGTGATTGAACTAAATAAAGAATCAAAAAAGATTTCTAAAGAAAAGCTCAATAGTGAACTGGTGGAACTTGCCAATAAATATGAGCATACAAAGAACATAAAAGACGTTTTTTATAAAAAAGAATTTCCCGTTGATGTTAGACATAATATCAAGATTGATCGGTTAAAAATACGCGATGAAGTTCAAAGAGGAAGACTATGAAGATACTTGTAACTGGAGCTGGAGGTTTCCTCGGAAGACACTTAAGCAAAGCCCTAATCCAAAAGGGTCATACGGTGATTAACTTCTCCCGAAGCGCTTATCCTGATCTTAAGGAAATAGGAATTGAAACAATTCAAGGTGACATCTCAGATAGTGCAACAGTAGAGGCTTCACTTCAGGGAATAGATGCCGTTTTTCATGTGGCCTCGAAAGTCGGGATTTGGGGCAAGTATGACGATTATTTTAAGACCAATGTTATTGGGACTCAAAATATTATCGAAGCTTGTAAAAAGCATGGAATTAAAAAGCTAATCTATACCAGCTCTCCTTCTGTTGTTTTTGGAAAAGAAAGTCTATGCGGTGTTGGAGAGGAACAAGACTATCCTAAGGAGTATATTTCTCACTATGCTCAAACAAAAGGTCTAGCGGAGCAAAGAGTATTAAAGGCCAATGATGAAAGTCTTGCCACAGTCGCCCTTAGACCTCATTTGATTTTTGGACCTGGAGATCATCATATCTTTCCTCGTATTGTTGAAAGAGCTCGAACAGGAAAACTAAAAAGGGTAGGCGACGGAAATAATTTAGTAGATGTTATTTACGTTAAAAATGCTGTGGATGCTCATATAAGTGCTTTCGAAAAACTAGAGCCTGGTTCTAATATTTCAGGAAAGGCCTATTTCCTTGGACAGGAAAAGCCAGTCAATCTTTGGGAGTTTATAGACGATATTTTGGTTAGACATAAGGTAGAACCATTAACGGACAAAATTTCTGACGGCGCTGCTTATAGGATAGGCTGGTTGATGGAGAAAGGTTACGGTCTACTTGGTATTAAAAAAGAGCCACCAATGACTAGGTTTATGGCTCTTCAATTATCATGTTCACATTATTTTAATCATAAAAATGCAGAGAATGATCTAGGTTATATTCCTAAAGTTCATATTAAAGAAGCCCTAGATGAAACGGTGAGGTTATAGATGCTGTTTAAAAAGAAAGATGAAATTAACGACGAGTACGAAACAATTATAATCGGTGGAGGTCTTGCAGGACTAACAGCCGCCAATAAATTGGCTAAGAACGGAAGGAAAGTATTACTTCTAGAGGCACATAATAAGCTTGGTGGATTCGCTACCTGGTTTAAAAGAGCAAAAGGCAACCATATTTTTGATGTTTCACTCCACGGTTTTCCTGTGGGGATGATTAAGACTTGTAAGAAGTACTGGAATAAAGATATTGCTAGTCGAATAGTTCAACTTAAAGGTGTGCGCTTTGTTAACCCAATGTACGAGCTTCAATCAGACTTCACTGTTGAGGACTTTAAAAGTAAGTTAACAGACCATTTTAAATGTCCACAAGAACAAGTGGATACTTTCTTCAATGAACTCATGAATATGAACTATTATGATGCTCCTAAGATGACTAATGGAGAGCTTCTTAATCATTATTTTCCAGACAGAAATGATGTTCACCGTTTTTTATTAGAGCCTATTGTTTATGCCAATGGTTCAACTCTAGAAGACCCAGGAATTACTTATGGAATCGTATTTTCTAACTTTATGAGTAAGGGTGTATTTACCTTTGAAGGGGGGACCGATCTTGTCATTCAGATGATGAAAGAAGAGCTTCTTAAAAATGGCGTCGATATAAAACTTCAATCGAAAGTCGATCGTATCGTAGTAGAGGAAACACCTGAAGGGAATAAAGCTGTTGGTGTTGAGCTAAAAGGAAAATTGATCAAAGCTAAATCAGTTCTTTCTAATGGAAATATTATGAGCACCATCTTTAAGATGACTGGTGAGCAATACTTTAAACCAGAGTTTATTGAAAAAGCTAAAGAAGTTAGACTTAATACAAGTTCCTGCCAGGTATATATGGGAATTAAAGAGGGAGAAACTCTACCAGAGATAGGAGATCTTATCTTTTATTCAGAGGCTCCAGAGTTTAAGACCGATGAACTTCTAGATATCAACACGAGTTCGAGAACTTTCTCAGTTTATTATCCTAAAACTAGAGATGATGGACGCTATACAGTTGTTGCTTCTACAAATGCTCGTTTTGAAGATTGGAGTAACTTAACTGAAGAAGAATATGAGGCGGAAAAAGAAAAAATGATTGAAGATACCCTTTGTGCTTTAGAAAAATTGGTTCCCGGTGTTCGTGAAAAAATCGACTTTATTGATGCGGCAACTCCGACTACGATTAAGAAGTTTACTCATCATGAAAAAGGCTCTTCTTTTGGAACTAAGTTTGAAGGACTCGATATATCAATGAAACTTCATAAAGAAGTAGACGGACTTTTTCATTCAGGAAGTGTGGGCATTATTATGTCAGGATGGCTTGGAGCCGCGAACTACGGAGTAATTCAATCTTTTGAGGTTGAGAACTATTTAGACCAAATTAGCTAGGAAAATAATATGATGAATTTTGAAAATCAAAGAGTGATTATAACTGGTGGAACTAGGGGAATCGGAAGAGGAATTTCACAAGAGTTCTTAAAAGCAGGAGCTACAGTTATTGCTACTTATGCTGGTAACGATCAAGCGGCTGAAGACTTTAAAAAGGAGCTTGGGGATCTTGGCGAAAGACTTGATACTTATAAATTTGATGTAACAGATACTAGTGCCGTGGAAGATTTTTATAAAACGGTAGAAGATAAATATCCCTCTATAGAAGTTCTTGTTAATAACTCTGGAATCCGAAAAGATTCGATGATGGCCATGATGAGTGATGAAGATTGGAAGAGAGTTATGGATGTAAATCTTGGAGGAACATTTTATATGAGCCGTGGGATTATTCGTCATTTTATGAGTAATAAATATGGAAGAATTATTAATATGAGCTCAATTGGTGGAAGTTTAGGGTTAGCAGGACAGGCTAACTATGCGGCCTCAAAAGCGGGGCAAGTGGCCATTACAAAAACTCTTTCTAAAGAAGTAGGTAAAAAGGGAATTACGGTAAATGCTGTATGTCCTGGGTTTATCGATACTGAACTTATTGATGACCTACCGGAAGAGCAAGTTAAGGAATATAAAAAGACTGTCCCCCTAAAACGATTTGGAAAACCTTCTGAAGTTGCCCATGCCGTGATGTTTTTAGCGAGCAAAGAAGCTAGTTATATTACAGGAACAACTCTTGAAGTCGCAGGCGGACTATAATGGATATTAAAGACCTAATTCCTCAAAGAGAGCCTTTTTTATTTATCGATAGAGTCATTGAAAAAGGGGATACTCATATTCACGCTCAAAAAACCTTAACCGGTGAAGAGGATTTTTTTAGAGGGCATTTTCCTGGGAACCCCATAATGCCTGGAGTTTTAATGTGTGAAGCCTGTTTTCAAGCAGGTGCTGCTCTTCTTTCCGGTGGTGAAGGTCTTGGAGTGGTTACTCGAATTCGCGATACTAAGTTCAAGGGAATGGTTAAGCCTGGGGACGTCTTAGATATTAAAGTTGAAATGGAAGAGAGGCTAGCTAATGCGGTCTACTGTAAAGGGCATATAGAAGTAGCAGGAAAGAAAGTTGTACAAATTAAATTTCAAGTAGCAGAGGTCTAGGTGGATTTTTTAAAAGTTAGTGGAAAAACATTCTTTATTACAGGTGTGGCCAATAAAAAGTCAGTCGCTTATTTTACAGCAAAAGGGCTCGAAGAAAATGGGGCTAAGTTAATTTTCTCAGTTTTAAATGAAGAAACAAAAGAGAAATGTGCCAAGCTTTTTCCAAACTCTGATATTTATATTTGTGATGTAGAAGATGAAAACTCTATTGCCGATATGGCCTCAGAGTTGATCAAAAAGGAAGTTAGGCTTTCAGGATTTGTTCATTCAATCGCTTTTGCCAATTACTCAGAAGGAATCAAACCTTTTCATGAAACAAAAGTAGCGGATTTTTTACAGGCCACAAATATTAGCTGCCTTAGTCTTGTGACCTTAACTAACGCTCTGAAAGATTGTTTTGAAAATGATGCCAGCATTGTCACAATCTCTATTTCAAATACGAGGGCAACGAGTTATGGCTATATGGGACCAATTAAGGCCGCCCTTGATGCTAGTGTGGATTTTTTAGCAAAGTCATTAAGTGAGTTTTCATCTATTAGAGTAAATGCTGTTTGTTCGGGACCTCTTAAAACCAGCGCCTCCGCTGGAATTCCTGGTTATATTAATAATTATATCTTTGCTGAACAGTTAACTCTTAGAAAGCAGGCCCTAAAAACTCAGGAAACTGCGGACACGGCCCTCTTTCTATTAAGCCCTAGATCAAGTGGGATCAATGCAACGGGAATTGTCGTTGATGCAGGAATGGCAGTTAATTATTTTGATCAAAATGTAGTTAATAAGGTCGCTGATTCTATTTAATAATTTTCTAGAGAGCGTAGTCGCCTAGAGTTTCAGAGAAGTATTCCCAGTAAAAAAGTGGAGGGCCAAAGCCATCTAGGTTCATCCATGGATCTCCCCAATTTAAAACTCCAGACATATGATCAGGGTCTACCATTTGCGCGTAAGTTACGTGAGCTGCTCCGGTAATGGCTTCATCACTTGGGCCAGCATAGGCATTAGTGGTTCCACCACCGAGGACAAAGGTACCGTTTCCAGAGCCGACAAAAAAGCTTGTCGTTGTCCCTGTTACAGCTGAACACAGCCCATAATTATTAAAGACCTCTGGAGAAGTACCAGCAGCTACACCAATAAAGCAGCCCGCAGTTGAACCTCCACCTGTGGCAGTAATATCACCGTGGGTATAGGAGTTATAAATTTCAAAAACGGTACTATTTTTATTGGCATGGCCTACATAACCGCCAACATTAGTAATTCCTGTTACATCACCCTTTGAAAAATTTCTTTTAAGTTTTCCTCGGTTTATAAGTCCGACAAAACCGCCAACTCCGGTTTCTCCAGTTACACCAGAGGTAACAACGGCGAAGTCTTTTACTTCAATACCATTATTAGAGAATGATCCAGCAAAACCGCCGGTATTATCTTTACCTGTAACACTTCCAGTAAAGCTTCCAATTTGAAAGTCGACAATTGAGCCCGCATGGCCAGCGTCCATATCATTTCCGCCAAGAAGACCGACAATACCTCCGGTGGCCCCAGAGCTAGCGGCTTGATTCGTTACCGTACCTTGAAAATGAAGCCCTGCGATTCTTGTTTCAACATTCTTAATAAACATGGAGCCAAAAAGACCGCCAGCGTTTACACCTATAGCATTTCCTGTGGCGGAGCTATTAGTGACAGAAATTTTTGAAACTTTAAAGGCAAACCTTTCGCTATGACCACCGTCTGAAGTTCCATCATCTGTAACAGAACCGGCAATTATACCAACGTCACCATGAATATTTGTTAGGTGAACATTTTCTACATAAAGCCATTTATGATCGGTGAAATCAAAGAAGTTTAAGTCTTCAATACTTCCCATCCCACCATTCGTATCAGATTGAATTCTTCTAAAAAGACCATAATGCTCACTTGCATCTGGGTTACTGCAATTGATATTCATGATGGTATAATTATTTCCGCGAAATTGACCCCAGAAAGGATTGGCATTTGATCCAATTGGCGTAAAACAACCGTTAGAAAAGTCTATATCTGCTCCAAGTTGATAAGTTTTACCCATTAAAAAAGGCTCATCACCAATAGAGTCCCATTGCCCAGGAGAGGTAATGATAATGGGGTCTAAAAAAGATCCCGTATAGCTCTCACCAACGCTACTAATTAAATCTTCAAAGGCCAGAGTCGACTCAGTGGTCGAGTCGATATCTTCCCAGTTAGCACCTAAGCCTGTTAGGTTTGTTAAATCTAAAATTGCGATAGCTGTATGATAAGTGCTGCAACCTCCGGCGGCACCAATACCATGATTATTTCCTGTAATTGGGGTATTAATAAGAGCGCCAAAACAATCATCTCCGTAAACTGTGTCACTTGTCGTATAAGACTGCTGGAAACTTCCTCCATCAAGATAACCTACGAGTGCTCCAACTTGGGTTGGTGTTGTGTTGGCATCTACAAGAGTTCCAGTAAAGTAAGCATCCGTAGTATTGGCATCTCTGCTATAGCCAATTAAACCACCGATTCGATCTGAGCTGGCATTTGATGAAGTAATAACCCCTGTGGAGAAAACTTCATTTAAATTTAAGGTACCGGTACTGTTATCGTAGGCATATCCAATAAGGCCGCCTACATCAGAAAAAGCAGTTCCATTTGAAGTGGTAATATTACTTCTAGAGTATGATTTTGATAAATTGATAGTAGCAGAAGTGCTCGCTTCTAGGTGACCAATGAGTCCACCGCAAGCACTTAAGCATTCTACAATTTCTCCAAGAGATCTGTTAGCATCTAATGTTAAGGTTCCGGCCGTTGTATTTACTTTTCCAATCAATCCACCGAGGCTTAATCCGGTCGTTTGCTCTAAATCCACATCCGTAATATTACCGATAATTTCAGAGGTTCCTCCTCCGTCGTAGAGTCCTATTAGACCACCAATATCCTGAGCACTAGAAAATATTTCACCGCCAACTTTATTGTTTATTACTCTTGCAGCGGTTGCATTTCCAATAAGACCTCCAACCTGACTTCTTGTGGCAGGTAGAGGGGAGGCGGCTGATCCAATGAGTAGATCGTTGATAACGACACCGTAGATTTCGGTATTGGCCGTAGTTGCATTACCAACAGCGCCACCAACTTTATTACCGGAAGTTGTTGATGAAATCGTTATACCATTTATTTTTGAAATTCTTAAATGGTTATCGTCGGCAAGAGTTCCTATAATTCCACCGATAGATTCAAAGTTATCTCCTATATCTATGGTGACATTATTTAATTCGATGGCATGATAATTTGAACCAGTTCCGCCCCCAGCAGTAGTGGCTCCAATAAGTCCACCGATGCTATAGTAAGGACCAGTTGAGCCGGTAGTTGTGATATCAATATCGGTGCCTTCGATTAACTCAATTGAAGTTCCTGGAAGGGTTAGCCCAACGAGGGAGCCAATGCTGCTTCCTTCAAAGCTTGTGATAGAGATATTATCTAATTTTATATTTTCAACTTCTACTTCTCCATCAGTACCATCAATAGAGCTAAAGATACCAAGTGGGCTTGTAGGAGTTGATGCATTAATCGTGATATTAGAAAGAGTATGACCGTTACCAATTATATTTCCAGTAAAAGTTCCCGAAACGACGGCCGTGGGGAATGTTCCAAAACTTGTAAAATCTAAGTCTCTTTGAATTTCATATTTACCTGTAAGATCAGCTTCAATTCCACTAGCACCGGCAAACTGTGCAGGAGCACAAATAATATACTCATTGGCGGCCGTACTAAATGGGGAAGCTGCATTTCCTTCATCATTTAAACAAGGATCGTTATGAAATCTAACCTTATTGTCACCGACACCCTGGGCAGCTCCGCCTTCATATTTTGCAGCTTTATCTTCGATGCTCCATCCAGCGTATGGATTAATAATGGTATAAGTTTCTACTGAACCGGCACATCCGGCCTGATCAAATAGCTCAACTCTAATAGGGAAGCTTTCATCTATCCAACCGACTAAAGGAATTCGAAGCTCTGCTGTGGCCTCAGTCATCTCTTTATTAGCAACTGTATCTTGATCAATACATCTGCTCGTCAGACCGGGACCGCCAAAAGCTCCATCTGGAAGAGAAACTCTATAGGATTCAGCAACAGAGGCGATACAGTTTGAGTCATCGTCATCATAAACGCCTTTATCATTCGTACATTTTACTGGAACAAATTTTTTGGGTTCTCCATTAGACTCTTTCGTACCGGCTTCACCTAGGAAGTCATCATTACAACCGCCATTACTTAATTCAATATTAATGGCCACGTCTCCACCGAATAAAGGCATGTCTGGGGTCGAGCCGCAAAGAACATTTCCTTCTAAGACTTGACCATTTCCGTTACCTGTTACTCCGTCCCAAGTAATGGCCACAAAGCCCCATACTCCATTTGAAACGGTGACGGCCCCTTGGCCATCGTATGTCATATTAAGAGTTTCACCAGTTGTATTATTGTAACCAAAGATTTTTGTACCACCGGTCATTCCAGGAATACCGGACTCAATACCACCTAGAACCAAGATATTGGCCTTTGTTGTATCTTTACTAGCTCCTTTTCCGCCGCAAGCAGAAAGGGTAGTAACTAATAGAATGACGCTTAATAGTTTTATAAACATTTATTCCTCTACAGAATGTTTATCGTCATATTCATAGGTATATTTTAGCCGTGATCAATGGGTATCTGATTAGAATAAGCGGTTAAGGGAAAAGTCCCTTAATATTAGAAGGTTAGGAGTATGAATTAGGTGTATAGAAAAATAAATAATTCAAAAGCGCCCACTTGGGTAGGCGCTAGTACTGTAGGTGCTTAATTATTTTGAAGTATCGACACTTATTTTAACGGTCATTGGCTTATGATCAGAGCCTTCACTATTTCCAAAAACATGAGAGTCATAAACCTCTACACCTTTTACAAAAATATAATCGAGATACTTACCAAAAGTTTTCATTCTTTCGTGTCCATTATCAAATTTGACTTCAGTCATTCCGGACTCTCGAGCAAACTCATGTAAGTATTTCATTTTCTTTTTCGACCAAGTATTAAAATCTCCGGCCATGACTGCAGGTCCATCGTGGGCGGCAAAGACCTTTGACATATTTTTTAATTGGTGACGTAGCTTTCTTGAGCTAACAAAATTGATGGCGTGAATATTACCTGTAAGTAAAGTTTTATCAGTTCCTTCTAGGGCATATTCTGTATAAAGAACCATTTTTGGTGTTCTAATAAAGGGCTCCCTATATTTTGATCTTTGCCAAAACACTCGGATAGGTTCTACCTTCGCAGCCGTTCCGACACCTGTAGGAGTCTCGCTTCTTTTTCTATCTATAAAGGAAGTGGCCATATGATAGCTAAAAAGTTCATCTTCATAAAAAGTTTGAAGCATAAGATGATCTAACCAAAGCTCTTGAAGAATCAAAATGTCATAGTTTGGAGTTAAGTTTTTGTAGTCTCTTTGCCAGTCAGGCTTATCACCTTTATACATATTCCAAACAAAGATATCGATCTCATTTGGATTAAGTGTGTTTCTTGTAACAAGTTCTGATCTTTCTGTGTTGATTTCGATCATGACCTCGTCATTCTCTGGGATTTGCCAGCGCCATTTTGCGTCTGCTTGCGTAGCCGAAAAAGCGAATGCTAAAAGCATAGAGATTCTTAGAAGATTTGCCATATCCATTCCTTGGAAATACTGAACCCATCCAGGGGCAGTCTAAATAATACTTACATAGCTTATCGGGGCAGTTTTCACGAATAATTACGAATAATTACAAACCGTTAGACACCGGTAAATATTTACAGTTGTTTTGGTAAATCTGTGATTTCTTTGCCAAAATTTAGGGATATCGAAATTGAAGACATTGAATAACAGAGGAAATAAGTATGTTAAAAGCGGCTTTATTGACGACCATGATGGCGACCTTTTTTATAAGCTCAAATAGTTTTGCAGGACCTGGGGATATTTTTGATAACCTCAATATTTTCGTTCCAAAACATAAAGATATTATGACCTCAATTGGAGAACCCAATAGAGCTGATCTTAATCCTGAAAATATTAGAATTGTCGTTTGGAATATGTATAAAGGACAGAATGAAACTTGGAAAAAGAATTATAAGTTTCTGGCCAAGAACCGCGATATTTTAATGCTCCAAGAAATGTATCTTGATGAAAAAATGATGACGACTTTTGAAGAAGATACGGATCATGAATATAGAATGGCCACGTCATTTATCTATAGAACAGGAAATATTAGAACTGGTGTTGCTACGGCATCCACCATTTCTCCAAGTAAAGTTTTCTATCAGCAATCAAAAGTTAGGGAGCCTGGAATCAATACACCTAAAATGGCTCTTTTTACTTTCTACCCAATAGCGGGAAGCGAAAAAGATCTACTAACTATTAATATTCACGCCATTAATTTTGTCTCGACAACGGGACTGGCTAGACAAATTAAAGACATCGAAGAAGTCATGAGAAAGTACGATGGACCTATCGTCTTTGCTGGAGACTTTAACACTTGGTCCCCAGGAAAATTTCGTTTTGTTAGAATGATGGCCGTTAGAAATGATTTAAAAGAAGTTAAATTCTCTAAGGACGATCGAATGTATAAATTTGGATTTCCATTAGACTATGTTTTTTATAGAGGCCTTGAGCTTAAGAAAGAAAGAGTTTGGGGTGAGCTAAACGGTGCTGACCACAAGGCCATGGAAGTTATCTTCTCTTTAAAGAAATAAGCAAGTTAACGTATTTTTAATAAGTTGAGGGGTCTATTGACCCCTTTTTTTTGCACTTTTTTTATCCTGCTTTTGACCTATATTTTGACAGCTTTTTTGAAAAAACTTTAGTCATCCTAAGTCCTCGTTTTGATTCATATATTATGTGAACATCTCTTCATATTTACTTCACATTTGATCGATTAAATCGGCCTTAAAATTTAAATACTATAGAGGTAAATCCGATAAGGAAGAACATGATTAAAGGTTTGCAGTTTCTATTCATCTTAACTTTTATGAGTCTGTCGATTACAGACTTATATGCAGCATGTGGCGCGAATACGCGCCAATGGGAAGCTGATGCAGCTTCGGATAATTGGAACACTAATAATAATTGGAATGCGGCGAATCGTCCTAACTCTGCTGGAGAAAATGCTCTGATTGTTTCCGATTGGTTTTTTCCTCGCTACCCAAATAGTACTTATACTTTAGGATGTATTGATATTCAGTCCGGGCAGTTGACCGTTACAAGAAATAGAACGGTAACTTTAACGGGTGACTATTTTAGAAACCCCAATAAGAACTCTCTTATAATTGGAGGGAATACTTGGGAAGTCTTTATGAATGGGACGGCGACTCAGGAGTTTTTAAATGTTGACCCTATCGCAAGACTTAGAATTGGAAATGGAACTACAGTAAATATTAAAGAAAGTTTTAATGTCACAAATCGATTTCAAATTGATGCTGGCGCTGGAACAATTAATATTAGTGACACTTTTACAATCGATAGCACAGCCTCAGATGTAACCATCCCAAGTTCAGCTACAGTAGTTGTTAAAAACGGGGCGACATTTAGAGTTTTAAGAAATCTTACAGTAAATGGAGTTCTTAAAATTGAAGGTGGCGGTTTACTAGAAATTGGAAGTGGAAGAACGCTTAGTGTTCCTTCTGGTGGGGTAATTCAGTTGGCCGGTAGTCCGGGGAATGTAGCTAAGCTTGATGCTAATAATTCAGGAACATTTACTTTTAATGTTGCAGGAGATGTTAATGCTAATTATTTTAGTATTAATAGAACTACTGCCGCTGGGATGAATGTCACAGGTAATATCCAAAAACTTGATAATGGTGACTTTCATTTTATTGCAAATAATGGATACGCCATGACTCTAGGGGCAGCAGTTACAGCACCTGGAAGTTTTTCTAGTGTTGGTTTTTATGATGAAGGTGCTAGCGGTACTCAAAGAAATATTAATGCCACAAGCTTTAATGTTTCTAATATCAGTGTTTCAAATTGGAGTGGTCTTGGGGATACGGCAAATGAAACCGATCCAAATGGAAGAATTTCATGGGGAACAGAAGCCACTGCAAAACTTCAGATTGTAGATCGCTCGGGAGCAGGGGAGCCAGCTGCAACTATTAATACGAGTTCTGGCGATACTCAGTTTATGACCATTGGATTTTCGATGACAAGCACTGCTACTTCGTCGTCCGATATTCAGTCCATTAAATTTACAATTGGCGGAGTAAATAATGCCGCTGATATCGATGTCATGAAAGTCTACAAGGATAATAATGCTAATTGTACCTATAATGCTGGGACCGATACTCAAATTGGATCTGATCTAGTTCCTATTGGTTCCCCTGCAGAAGCTACCTTAACTTTAGCTGCTAGTGATGTAACAGTTAGTGATACCACAGAAAAATGTATCTTTGTTTTCTTGGCCACCTCAGCTTCTGCTCAAGATGGAAGTACGTTGGCAGTTAGAATCGCTAGTACTGATGATGTTGTTAATGAGCAAGACTATGATTGGTCAACTTCTGGTGGACCACCTCTTCAAGGGGGAATTTCAGAGATCAACGGCTCAGGAGTTAGAGTATGGCATGGGGGTTATGGTAATCCGACAACCGGAGGAAGCTTCGCTCAGAATAATCAATGGTCCCCTGGGACCTTTCCAACATCAGCAGTTGATTGTCAGATTGGAGAAGGGTATTCCTTTCCATTTTTTCCAAACAATACGGAGAGGGCATGTTTGAATGCCACCTTACCTGCAAATGGGCGAATGAGCTGGGCCAATAGAACGACAACTTGGTCAATCTATGGATCACTAACTGTTGGTGCCAGTTATACTTTTACTCAGGCCGGAAATGGTACCATCGCCTTTAAAGGAGCCGGTAACCAATCAATTACTTCTGAAACTGATTTTCCAGGAAACGTAACTATTGCCAATACAGGCGGAAGTGTTTGGCTTAATACGGACTGGACAATTTCTGGAGACTTTACAAATACAACGGGAACCTTTGTTGTTACAACTGGAAATACTTTAACGATTACCGGTGACTTAAATATCAATGGTGGAACTTTTGAAGTTGAGCCGGGTGCCACTTTAATCATGGGCAATAATTCAACAGTGACTGTTGGAGCTTCCGGTACGATTAGGGTTCTAGGTACAGCGGCTCAGTCTGCTAATATTACAACCGCGGGAACCACTGAAGATTGGAACATGGTGGTGAATGGAACGATCGCTGCTCAGTATTATTCTTTTTCCAATTTAAATACAACTGGTGTCGTTATTAATAGCGGTGCTTCAATCGATACCTCTTACTATCTTCAGAATGGGACTTTCTCTTATCCTGTAAACAATACGACAACTTTTTTAACACTTAATAGACAAATTCCAGGAAATGCCTTGAGTAACGTGACCTTTGATTCAGGAGGGTCCGCAAGAACTGGAATAACGAATATAACGACAAGTACGGCAGCTGGAACTTTAAATGTGTCAGACTGGAATGGGGACTGGGGAGGAGAGTCTTTTGATAATGATCCTACCTATAATGTAACTTGGGGAACTCAAACAAACACATTGGATGTTACTCAAGATGCAACGACCTCTGGGGGAATGGATCAAGGGAGCTCTTATGTAATTGGGCGCTTTGCTTTTAAACAAACTCAGGCCGGTACATTTAATGATACTGATATTACGGAGCTGGCTTTTACTCTTTACGGAACAGGTGATGCTTCTGATATTACCCAAATTAAAGCGTACTATGAAACTGATTGTAATAGTGCTGGTGGTACTCTTTTAGGTTCTGCAACTTTTTCAGGTGTTCCTGCAAAAGCGACAATCTCAAATATTACTGGGGCTACTGTAGCTGCTCACGCCACTACACCACCTACGGTTTGTATTTATGTAGAAGCGGATATAGCGTCTTTAGCAACAGCCGATGAAACACTTGGTATAAAGATAGATTCAAATGCCCATGTGGTTAACTCTGAAGGTTATGCTTTTAATGGAGCCGCTTCGCCGCCAGTGGACTTAGGTGCTGCTAGAGCAATTGTTGGTTCAACAACAGTTTGGACCGGTAATACGAATACAGCGTGGAATAATGGTGGGAATTGGAATGGCGGTGTTCCTAGCTCAACTCTCAACTGTATTATTAACTCAGCTACAAATAATCCTTCTATTGCAGGTATCACGGCCAATTGTAAATCTCTTACCATTGGTAACGGTACTCTTAGTATGAGTGGTGGGGCTACTCTAAATCTTTATGGGGGCTTTACTAATACAGGTACCTTTAATCAGAATGGTCAAACCTTTAATATGGTGGACGATGGAGTTAATCCAACGACTCAGACAATTGATACAACTTCAGCAATAAGCAGTTTAACCTTTAATAAGACTGCCGGAGGATCCGTTACGATTGGTTCTGGTACTTTAGAATTCACTAATAATCTTAACTTCGGAGCTGGAAATAGCTTTGAGTTTTTAGTTCAAGATGGGCGGACACTAAAATTAACTGGCGGAGCAACAGTTAGTTCTGCCACTTTAAAAGTAGAAGGCGGGGGAACCGTACAAGTTGCTTCAGGTCAAACGATGACTGTTTCCGGTGGTACTTTTAATATGGACGGTGTCGCCGAGGCCATGCCAAACACCGAAGCGGAAAGCTATTATTCTAACTACTCTTCAAAGAAAGCAAAAATTGAAGCGGTATCAGGTAGCTTTGGATTTAATGCCACCTCTGGAACAGTGGCTCTTGATGGGTTTGTTTTTGATGGGCTTGATACAAATGGCCTTAGAATTAATGGAACGACGGTTCTTTCAAACATGGATGGAGGACAATTCGCTGGCCTTTCTACAAGTTACGCCTCCGTTAAAGTTTTAAATATAAATACGACTGGAAGTATTCCAAGTTCGGCCACTAAGATTGGTATAAACTGGGAAACAAGTGTTGCAACTGAAGGTGATACTCCAGCTAATACAGAAAACTATCAACTAGCATCTTCTACAGGCTGTGGATCTCAGACCATGGACATAACTGAATGGTATGGGGATTGGTATTATGAAACGTCTACTTTTGACGTAACCACTAAAGTTAGCACAGCTTCATGTAATATCAATTTTAATGGTTCTGTTTCGGCGATTAGTCTCTTAAGTTATACGGCCACTCCTTATAATGGTGAAGTTGATCTTGAGTGGGAAACAATGTTCGAGCAAAACCACGACGGCTTCAATGTTTTTAGAGCAGATGAAGATGGGGAAGAGTTCTTACAGATCAACGGAGACTTAATTAGAAATAATTTAAGTTCTGTTTCTTATAAAGGTAAGTACCGCTTCGTAGATAAAGATGTAGAAAATGGAAAGACCTATCAGTACTACATCCAAGATGTAGATTATTATGGAAACACTGAGCTACACGGACCTCGAATAGTTACTCCGCTTGCAAGTCTTGGTTCAGCTCCAGCTGCCGGCGGCGATGTTAATGACGGTGGAAGTAATGATGATGATGGAGAGTCTGATGTTACTGACCCGGGAAGTATTCCTAACCCGTCGTTTAAAGATTTAGGAGATGGAGTTCAAATCCTTTCACAAACTTCAACTCACCTTAGAATTAAGATTACGCCTCCAGCTTTGAACAGTTCCGTAAGCAGTTGGAATGCATTGTATAAAGAACTATCTATGTCCAGTTATTCAAAGACTCAGGACCCAGGGAAACCAGAACTATTAAAACGTACACTACTTGTTGAAGTATATTCCTTTGCCACGGGGGCAAGTTTACAGAAAATAACTAATTCAACATCAAACCTAGGGGTGCAGTTGATTCAACCAGCGCCAGATTATGTGTTAAATGGATCTAATCAATTAGTAGCGCAATATAGCCTAGATTCAATTTTTTACGGATCTAATCAGTACTTACCAGGCTCATATGTCACCGTTGAACCAGGACTAATAAGTGTTAATGGGAAAAAATTCTTAAAACTTGTAGTTGATCCTCTTTCTTATAATGCCTTTACTAAAGATTTAAACCGATTAGATACGGCCGTTGTTGATATTGGAATTAATGGAAACTCGTGGGAAGTGGACCCACCTGCAGATGCTACCGATTATAATGCCAATATTGTGGCGAATACTTTAAAGATCGATTTTTCTGCTAAGGGCATGATTGAGCTTAGCTATGATGATATTGTAAGCAGCTCAACTGAAGCTCCTTTTGAAAATAAGGCAACCTCGACGTTAAGACTATATAATGGGAACTCAGAGGAACCTCTTTATATAGTTGATTCCGACGGCGTATTTAATTCTGGAGATAAAGTTTATTTCTATGGAGACTTTGTTGAATCAAAAGATGATTCTAAAAACCAACGAGTCTTAAGTACTGACGATATTTATAGCACCGGTAATTCACCCCTCAGGTTTAGCACCATTGATGGCTCGGTGACGACAACTAGGGTTGGAAATGATCAGAACTCTGAGTACACCGTAGTCGCTGATGAGACTAATGATATTATGATGTACGAAGGTCTTGGAGATAATGAAGATCATTTTATTTGGAAGAGACTCGTTGGAGCGGCTGGTAATGATACTCTTAATATGAGCTTTAACCTTCCTCAGCTTGATCCAAGTTATGGGACGGATGTAGACTTAACTCTTACCTTGAAAGGTGCGAACTTAGATGTTGGTGAGACTGAATTTGATCATCTTGTAGAAGTTTATGTAAATGGATCGGGAACTGCTAATCATAGCTTTCAATTTTCAACGAAAGATGTTCAGCATTTAAACTTTCAATTACCTCACTCTCTCTTCGTGGCCGGAGCCAATACTATTACTATTAAGGTTCCTGGAACTAATGCCACGGCCGTAGGAGTATATGAAAAAGTTTATATTGATAAATTAGCGATGACATATTTTGGTAGTAAGTCTGCAGTTTCTAATAGAGTTGAGTTTACCAATGATGATCCAAATACCGTTGTCACCGTTGATAATTTCACCAATAGCAATATCGAGCTTTGGGATATTTCAAACTTAGAAAGTCCAGGTTATGTAAGCGGAAGCACTGTTTATAGTACTGATGGAAATGCCACTTATAAGATTGACTTTGAGGCCAATGATAATTCTGAAGAACTTGGAAGTAAGTATTACGCTGTTACTGCTGGTAACTATTTAAAGCCAACTGGTCTTAGTCTTTCTTCTGGTTACGAGCTCCCCCTTAAGTCCTCAACTAATAGAGCGGATCTATTGATAATTGGGCGTAAGCATTTAACTGATAGTGTTTCAGCTTTAATCGATCAAAGAGAGGCACAAGGCCTAACAGTTAAAGTTGCAACTCTAGAACAAATCTATTCTGAATTCTCTAATGGGAAAACTTCTTCTCAGGGTATTCGAGACTTTGTTAACTATACACAGAATAGCTGGTCCGTTCCTGCTCCAGGATTTTTATTAATCCTTGGTGACGGAGATTATGATCCTACAGATAAACTGGCTTATGGTGATAAGGAAATTGGCGATATCCCGATGAGGCTTGAAGGCTCGAGGTTTGAAGATTATGCCAGTGATCATTATTTTGTGACGGATTCTAGCAGCTATCTTCCAAAGCTTGCTGTGGGAAGAATCCCTACCAATAGCTCCGCTATGCTAAAAGCTTATATTACAAAAATGATTGATTATGAAAATGGAGTTTCAAGACCTACTGATGGAATCTTAAGTCTAAACTATATTGCAGGACATGAAAAAGATGCTTCTCAAGATAAGTTTTCGGAGAGAATACAAGAATTCACAGAGATGTCTTCTAGGTTTTCTAATAGCACTATCGATCATTATGTTGAAGGGGGAAGTGCCCAAACAAAAACAGCAATTTTAAATAAGCTTAATAATGAGACTCCTTTTCTTATGACTTATATGGGTCATGGAGCTCCTAATAAATGGACGGAGTTAACTAATACTGATGCGGATGCGATGACCAACTCAAAACTTCCTGTTGTTATGGCCTTAAACTGTAATAATACTTATTTTTATGAGCCATGGAGAGATGATACTTATCGAACCTTAGGTGAGGCCATGATCTTTAATGAGAATGGTGGAGCTATTTCTTTTATTGGTTCGTCAACGACAACCACTCCTGCGGCTCAATCTTATTTTGCTAAAGCCTTTTACGGAAAACTTATAGAGGCCACTAACAAAACTTATCATAGGATCACTTTAGGAGAGCTTCTTCAGCGTTCAAAAGTCACACTTGGGACTGACAAATATTCTAAAGATATTATGAAGTCGACCATGCTTTTTGGTGATCCTTCAATGCCTTTACCTGAGGAGCTCTTTGCTCCGCCCCCAACTCCGTCTAATGCAAATCCTGTTGAAGGTTCCGCTGGAGGAGGTTGCTCTGCCGTTGGTAGTGAAAATGGAAGTACTGGTCCATCATGGCCAGAGGGTCTATTAGAGCTACTTACTCTATTTGGAATCGGCTATATCTTAAGACGTCTTCAGAAGAGATTTTTAGCTTAAATTCTAGCTAGTTAGCCATGTTGTATTAAGTGCATACCCGCTTGTCATTAGCGCCCTAAATAGCTAAATTCCGGTTACATGACTAAAGATAGAAAACCCAATATTTATGGATACCCTTTGCCCTTATTAAGGCAGGTATTAGCCGACAATAAACTTCCAAAGTTTAATGCTGATCAGATCTATAACTGGGCCTTTAAAAACTTTAAGTTTGATCCAATCGAGTGGACCAATATTGGTAAAAAGACTTTAGCCTTTATAGAAGAAAATTTTGATACGACAGTTCCCAAAATTGTTTGGAATGGTCTTTCAAAAGATAGAACGAGAAAGTTTCTTCTTGCTATGAGTGATGAAAAAACAGTTGAGGCCGTGGCCATACCTGCAAGAGATAGGCTTACTCTTTGTATCTCCTCACAAGTTGGCTGCGCCATTGGTTGTACTTTTTGTCACACTGGTACCATGGGACTTACTCGTCATCTTGATGCGGGAGAAATTGTAGGTCAGTATCTTGCGGTTCAAAAATTTTTGACAGATAAAGGCGAGCCTCGATTATCTAATGTTGTTTATATGGGACAAGGGGAGCCGTTACATAATTTTGATAATGTAAAAGCATCCGCAGAAGTATTTATTGAACCAAAAGGTCTAGGATTAAGCCAAAGAAAAGTAACACTTTCAACTTCTGGGTTGGTTCCGCAAATAGAAAAACTTTTGGATTTTCCCCCTGTGAATATCGCTATTTCATTGCATGCGGCCCATGACGATATTAGAACGGAGCTCATGCCAATTAATAAGCGTTATGACTTAACTAAGTTATTTGAAGCGATTAAGTCTATTCCACTTAAGGCCCATAGAAGAATAACTTATGAGTATATTTTAATTAAAGATCTTAATGATCGTCCCGAAGATATCGATGGACTTGTTGGTCTACTGCCAAGAAAAGAATCTAAGATTAATATCATTCCTTTTAATGAATACCCCGAGTCTGAGTTTAAAAAACCTAGCAATGAAACGATAAAATGGTTTATGGATGAGCTAAATAGAAGAGGTATTGTTACAACGGTAAGGGCCACGAAAGGAGATGATATCCTGGCAGCGTGTGGACAGCTAAAAAGCCATTCTGAGAAAGGCAAAATAAATCTTTGGTAGCCTCTCGGACGAGTAATCCTCTCGGATTACTTTTCCCACTTCCAGTACTGAACTTCAGGAGCTAATTCACCCTTTTTTGATGATGGGTTTCTACCTAGCATAGTAGACTCATCCTCTTCCTCTTCGGAAGCAAGGGCTCGATCTTTTTCCTGAGTTTCTTGTACCTTATAGTTTTCTTCATCCCATTTAGTATCGCCTTTAATCGTAGGTTCGCTATGAGGATGAAGTCCGAGCTTAATCTCCGGTGCCTTGTACTCGTCGGCATTTGCGGAAAAGCTTAAAAGAATAAGGAAAGCAAAAAGCATTTTCATTTCTACTCCAGTTACCTGTCTTATCGGATATTTTAACCGAATGCTTGAGTCCTTCGAAATTTCGGCTATTTGAGGCTCCTAAAACTTGTAGGAACCTCCCGAATTTGGGACAATATGCGAGAACCATGGAAAGGTTAGAATACCGGCGTATAAGCCCTTGTAATCATTGGAGTTGATGTGAGTAAATCCAAAAATAGAGCCGTCTTTGGCGTGCTTTTTCTCGTTTTTCTCTTCTTTATAATACTTATGATTTTTGCCACCTATACAATGCAGGTGCTCCAGGACGAGAGTAGTGGAATGGATGCATTGCGTTCTAAGGGGAAAATCGGGGTTATAGAGGTCAATGGAGTGATTATGGACTCCAAAGATACTGTGGAGCTTTTGCATCGAGCAGAAAACGATAAAAGTATCGAAGCGATTATTGTGAGGATTAATTCTCCTGGGGGAGCAGTTGGTCCCTCTCAAGAAATTTACGAAGAAATCAGAAGAATTGATTCTGCTTACGATAAAAAATCTAACGATAAAAAAGCAGATGACTCCAAATCAGAAAAAAGTGGAAAGCCTATCTATGCTTCCTTTGGAACAGTGGCCGCAAGTGGTGGTTACTATATTGGAGCAGCGGCAAGAAGAATCTACTCCAACCCTGGAACGATGACTGGTTCTATTGGTGTGATTATGGAGTTCATGGATTTATCAAAAGTTTATGAATGGGCAAGGGTAAAGCAAGAAACAATTAAGGCAGGTAGGTACAAAGATGTTGGTCATCCTAATCGACCGATGAAGCAAGAAGAAAGAGATCTTCTCGAGGGAATGATCGACAATGTTCATGAACAATTTAGGGCCCATATAAAAGGACCAAGAAAAAAGAAGCTTAAAGCAGATCTTATTGAATTATCTCAAGGGCAAATCTTCTCTGGGGAGCAGGCCATGAAGTACGGACTTGTTGATCGCATGGGTTCCCTTTGGACTGCTGCTAGGGAAATTCACGAAGAAATGAAGCTTGATGGTGAAATGACAATTAAATATATCAAGAAGAAAAAGAAAGTTAGTGTTTGGGAATTTATGGACAGCTTAGAGCAGGCAGCAAGCCATTTAAATCACCAAGTAATGTTTAATAGAGTTCCACTCTTGCTAGCTAAATTTCAAAAATAGAGTTTATGGATTTATATCTCGCATGGTTACAAGATCATTTATTAGCAGTCGTCGCCGTAGTTCTGACGATCGTGCTTATTTATCACTATCTAATTGAACGAGATACTGGTGTAAAACTATCTAAGAGATATAGAAATTCTATTTTTGAGGCTCAATCAAAAGTCTTTTTGAATGCAACTCAATATTTGATTTCAGGAAATAAAGACTTAGCGATTAGAGAGTTTCTAAATGCCGTCGATATAAATAGGGAAACCATTGACACTTACTTTGCCCTTGGTGGTCTATTTAGATCTAATGGAGAAATTGAAAAGGCTATTAGTATTCATCGTAGCTTGATAGCCAGAGAGAATATCTCAGAAAGTGTAAGGCTTCGGGCCTTAAAAGAGCTTGCTTTAGATTTTGATAAAGGTGGCTTTTTAGACAAAGCAATTGAAACCTATAAAGACGTATTAAAAATTAATAGAGACCAGTATGAAGTCATTCAGTCCTTATGCCGAATCTATGAAGATCTAGAAGATTGGGAACAGGCTTATAATTATAGAATTATGCTTTCAAAAGTGGGTCATGAAAATCAGGCGGAGACCATCTCTCATATTCTCGTGCAAAAAGCGAAAATTGCCTTTGAAAAGGGAGAGTTTAAAAAGTGTCACGAAGACCTCGATGATGCCTTTCGATTTGCTCCATCTGTATCTGCAAAAATCTTACGATTAAAACTTTTTTTAGCAGACGGTGATTTAGAAGGGGCAAAGACTTTACTAGTTGAGCTTTTAAAAGAACATCCGATGTACGCTTCATTTATCTTTGTTTCTTTAGAGGAAGGTTTTAGAGGCGATGAAAATACAATGGAAGGGTATAAGGCTAGGCTTGGAATGCTTAGAGATTTCTTTTTGGATTTAGATGATAAGGAGTTATTAGAAATACCCTCTGTAATTTTATCAAAAGTTAGACTTTTAAAAGAGGCTGGAAGATCAATAAGTGCTCATGAAATATTGAAAGACTGGATGGGAACTCATCCTCAAAGCACAGAGGTCATGAAAGCTGAATATATAAAGCTATTAATAGAGCTAGAACGTTACGAAGAGGCAGTAGAAAATACCAAGGATTTGTTAGAAAATTTACATCAATCTTTAACTAAACACTTTTGTAGTCAATGTGGATATAACTCCGACAGTATTTTTTGGAGATGTCCACAGTGCCACGAGTGGGAAACGATTAAGTTTAGGTGGAAAGTATAATGAAAAAAGCTATCGCGATACTCTTCTTTTTCCTTTTACTCTTGCCTTCTCATAGCTCCTGGGCAAAAGCTAAAAAGGATATGATTAGATTAAGCTACTTTCGACCAATTTTTGGGCATGTTCACAGAAACCCATCAAAATATTCTAGTTCACTTACAACCATTAGCTGTGGGCATCCAGTTAAAGTTTATAAGCTAACACCTAAAAAAGGACGAGCAGTCACTTTATTTAATAAAGTTTGGCACTATGTAAAAGTTGGTCCCTATGAAGGTTATATTGATAAGAAATATTTGGCCTCCTCAAAACCTGATTGTTTTCAAGATAGATATCCCAAATTTTTTGATTCGTTAGAGCTTGATCTTACTGAACTTTACTATTGGGGACGACTATACGATCAATATGTATTTGGAAAGTCGAGGGTTAGATAATGAAGAAATTTGTACTAATAGTGATACTATTTTCTTTGTGTGCCAGTGCTGAAGATAAGAAAAAATCTCACCTAGACTTTGATTCTATTAAATCAGTATTAAAAAATGATTTTCTAACGGAAGAAGCTAGGAAAAATCGTAAGCAAGAACTTGAGCTAGATAAGGCCAAACTGGCAAAAAAGAAAGGGCAGTATAATGCCCCCGATCGCAGTGACTTTTGGACTTTTTTTACTGAGTACTGGTTGGTTAAAAATGCTACGATTTTAAAGTGGGACTTTGAAAAACCAGACTATGCGCTAGATGATAGCTTTAAGTTCTTTTTGGAGAAATTGGGTTATTATGAAAAAACATTTAGAATCCTTCTCGTAAACACCCCGAATATTACTCATTTTGCATTACCGTCAGATCCTAATGAGTATCTTTTTATTATCTCTGTACCGTTTATTAGAACCCTTGATTTAACAAAACTAGAGATATCCTTATTATTATTCGAAGATATGTTAAGAGCAGATAATGGATACTTTGTTCAGTATGTGAGCTCAGATGATTTAAGGCAGCTAGTAGGAAAAAACTTTTTTGATAAAAAGAAAATAAACCTAAAAACCTTAAAGAATTTATCAACAAAGTATGATGAGATAATATTTGATAAGGGTTTTAATTTTCAACAGCAATTCGCTATTACAAAGAAAATGGACCATATCCTTAAAACAGACCTACAGCTTTGGAATATGTATTATAAGATGCTTCAGAAGATTGATGACTTGGTTAAGTCTAATGTCCTCTATAAGAAGTATAATCAAATCTATCCTTCTCCTGAATTGCAAATGAATTGGCTTAGGCCTAAAAAAACGATTCAATAAATTATGAATATTTGGGAACTATTCCGAAAACTTTATTACACCTCTATCTTTAAGAACTTTGTTTATTTTATAAGTTATTGGCTCTTGATCTTAGTTGTACATCATATCTTGATTTCCTCCGCAGCCTTTTTTCATTTTCAATTGGGACATAGACTAGGAACAATTGAAGAATGGATATTTGAAAAAGGTTGGGAAATTATCCTCGCGACAAAACTTATTTGCTCATGGTTAATCTTGAAATTTATTAGTATTAAATCTGACTCTAGGAATCCACTGAGAGATATTTTTATTAAAGGCTTCTCTTGGCCAGAGAAAGAAATTTTTGTTTTTACCATTTTCTTTTTACTGATTACTATTTTTATTGGAGATCCAAAGAAAAGTAATTTGGTTTCAATATCATTTATTAAACCCTTTCTTTCTTATTGGGGAATCACATTCTTTTTTCTTACGGATATCATGGTTTTTAATTCTTTAAAGACGATACATCCTTTTGGAAAGATTGAACGTTGGTTCTCCTATATTATTTTCTCAGCAGTGCTCTATCTATCGAGCAAAACGATTTTTCTCTATGGATTAGATTTAGGGTTTAACTTATACCTCATTGCTTTTATCAGCTTTTACCTGTCAGACTGGAAGAGGGAAAACTGGACTATTCCGGCCTTCTTTTTATTAACTTGCATCGCACCACTCTCTGCGATCCTCGGTTGGGACCCAATCTGGAAGGGAAGCTTTACACCTATGGTTTTTTCAAGACCCCTCACGTCAATAAACTTGAGCTTAATAGTATTTGTCGCTCTTGGTTATTTCTTCTATAAGTCTCGAGATGATTTGAATAAACAGTTATAATGATGCTCTAAGGAGAATTCATGAATACTGCAGAATTAGATATGTTACAAATTATTTTAGAAAGTGGGATTGTCGTTAAATCCGTACTTGCATCGCTTATCTTAGCCTCATTAGTTTCGTGGGCCATCGTTTTTAAGAAGCGCTCTCTTATAAACTCTGTTGAAAAGAATAATGAAAAGTTTATGGAGCTCTATAAAAACTCAGCAAAAATAAGTGAGGTCTATGAAAAATGTAAAGAGCTTCCTTTTTCACCTTATAAATCCCTTTTTGAACATGGGTATAAAGAACTTCAAAAAGTTAAAGGAAGTAATAAGGATGAAAAAAATTTAAAAGAGCATTTCTCTGACTTTGGCTTAGGTGTGATTGAAAGAGCACTTAAACAAGGAGTTAATGAAACTAATTTAGAACTTGAAAAACTTCTCTCTACTTTGGCTTCAATTGGTTCCATTACCCCTTTTATAGGACTATTTGGTACGGTTTGGGGAATTATTGATTCCTTTACGGGAATCGCTGGTGGTGGAGCAACTCTGGACGCCGTTGCCCCAGGAATTGCTGAAGCTTTAATTGCAACCGCTGTGGGACTGGCTGCCGCTATTCCAGCAGTATGGTTTTATAATCATTACAATTCAAAGAATGCAAAACTTAATACGGATATGGAAAGTTTTGGTCAAGAATTTTTGAATGTGGTCGAAAGATCTTTGGTATAAACTATGGCTTTTAATGTAGGCAAAGAAAAAAAGGCGATTTCAGATATTAATGTTACTCCGCTTGTGGATGTGATGTTAGTTCTTTTAGTTATCTTCATGATTACAGCTCCGTTAATGTTGAATGGCATTAAGCTTGATTTACCAAAAACTAAAGAAGTAAACCCACTGAATCTCAACACTACTCAAGTCGTTCTTTCCTACACATTAGAAGAAGAGCTTTTTATAGGAAAAGATAAAATGTTAAGAGAAGAAGTGATTGGAGAAATAAAGTCTCAATTTGAGAAAAATAAAACAAAGACTTTATTTTTAAGAGCTGACTTTGGAATAACCTATGGAAAAGTCGCAAAGCTTATGAGCTTTTTAAAAAGGGGAGGAATTTCTCAGATTGCCCTTGTAACCGAATTGGAAAAATGATCAACTCATTTATGCAAAAGCCCTTAAAGATATTTTTGGGGCACTCTATTTTCCTGCATCTTTCAATCGTTGGCCTTTGTATAGGTATTACAAAGCTAATGAATATTTCATTTGAGAAGAGAGTAAAGGCAAATATGGTTCTTGTTGAAAGTTCTGTACGAATCGATATGGTGGCGATGCCAAAGCTTACAATTAAAGAACTACGAAATGTTAAGCCCATGGATTTAGGGGGAGATAAAAGTTCAGCAGCGAATAAGCCCCCTAAAAAAATAGAAAGTCAGAATGATAGTAAAATTGAATTTAATAAGAAGGCTGAGAAAAAACTTAGCTTTATGGAACGAATGAAGCTACTGGCTAAGCAAAAAGCTAAAGTAGAAAAAACTAAATCAAAAACTAAAACGAAAAGTAGCTCATCAAAGGTTAGTGCCCAGACCAATAAAGAGCTCCAGGATCTTGTTCTTGCCGGAAATAAATTAAGTAAAGGCAGCAGCATCGTCGGCAGTGGCGCGGGAGCTACAACGGCTTTTCAGGGATATGTCTCAGAAGTAACGGGTCATGTGAAAATGAACTGGAAGTTACCCAGTTATTTAATCAACAAAGATTTAAAATGTAGGATAAAGGTTTTTTTGTCAGCTAACGGTCAAGTTTTAAGAACTGAGGTTTACGAATCCAGTGGTAACGAAGAGTATGACAGAAGAGCAATAGAAACAATTATGAAATCGTCTCCCTTTCCAGCACTATCTAAAGAAATTAGAGCGCGTGGAAATAGAGGGGACCTAGTTTTAGGTTTTCCATTATGAAGAATTTTTTTATTTTAGTAGCCATTATTTTTAGCACGACATCCCAGGCGCAATTAGTTATTGGAGCGGTTGGTGAAGCTGACCTTGAGTCATCTAAGTTTATGATTGAAATGCCTAACGTCACTGTTCAATTGACTTCGGCGGAGTCAAAAGCCGTCGGTGAGTTTGTTGATACTATTAATAATGATTTTTCTTTTTATAAAAAAGAATTCAATGTGGTTAAGGGAATTGGGGCAAATGGCTTTAATGGACCTGACTATGGGTTTTTAAAAAAACAAAAGATTTCTTATTTTACAGAAATTAAAGTTTTTCGAAGAGGACCGGCTCTTAATTATGAACTGCATACCTATAATGTTGGTACCAAAAAGAAGTTTATAAACGAAAGGGGAACTTTTCCTAGCTCAAATATTAGAGAAGTTGCTCACCAGGTGGCCGACTATATTTACCAGGGCATTATTAAAAGACGTTCAATCTTTCAAAGTAAAATATTATTCGTTAGTGATAGAACAGGGACACGTAATGACCCAAAGAAAGAGCTTTATATTATGGACTTTGATGGAAATAACAAAAAGCAACTAACTTTCCATGGGGGGACTGTTATTTCACCTGCTATCTCTCGAGATAGAACGAGAGTCATCTATAGTTTGATTAGAAACTTAAAAAGTAAGAGAAAAAGAAATATAAACCTTAGAATGCTCGATTTAAGAACTGGAAAGGATATTCTGCTTTCCAAAAGAAAAGGAATAAATTCCGGAGCAGTCTTTATGCCTAATAATGACAATAAGATTGTTCTAACTCTTTCCCACCTAGGGAATGCGGAGCTTTTTATTATGGACCTCGGCTCAGGAAAGCTAAAAAGGCTTACTAAGCATTACTCCCCTGATGTGGACCCATCAATAAGTGTGGATGGTACGAGAATGACTTTTTTATCTGGGCGTCCAGGAGCGGCCATGATTTATACGGCCCATACTTCAGGAGTTGAGAAAAACGTTAAAAGGATCTCATTTGTCGGTAAATACAATGCTACCCCTAGATTTTCTCCAGATGGGAGGGAGATCGCATTCTCCTCTTGGCTAGATAATCGCTTCGATATTTTCCGTATAGATGCGGACGGTAATAATCTCAGTAGGTTAACTAAGGACTTTGGTTCAAACGAAGATCCTAGCTATTCAAATGATGGACAGTTTATAGCGTTTTCTAGCCAGAGAGTCCTTTCTAGGACCAAGGCCGTCAATAATATATACATAATGGACCGTGATGGAGAGATTTTAGGCTCTTTAACTAAGGGATTTGGAAACTGTATAACTCCCAGATGGACTAAGTAGCTGTAATCACTAAAATACTGACCAAAAGTTTAATACCCGAGCATTTTTATCTTGTAAAAAATTCAGACATCCACTACACTGAAAGTGTCTTACGCGATGCGTTATCGAGAGAAAACTAATTTTAAAGTGTACAGGAGTTAAACGATGAGTGAGCAAGTGGAAAAAGTTTCAGCAGAAATTGAAAATCTATCGACCATTTTACTATCAACATTAGACGAAGCACAGTTTTTCAGCCACTTAGCTGGATTTATGGCGTCACAGTTAAACTGTGAGAGAGCTAATATCTATGTAGTTAAAGAAGATTCAAAGGCCATCCTTATAAGTGAAAATGCTCAGCCTTCTGACGGTTCACTTGTTTTAGAGAAGGGACATGGACCAGCCGGACATGTTATTCGCACTAAGAAGCCTTATTTTTCAAATAACACTCAAAGAGATCCACTCTTTCAAAAAGAAGCCGAGCAAGGAGTTGTATCAGAACTAACACTTCCTATTGTTCATGAAGGAATTGTAATCGCAACTCTTCACCTTCAAAACTTAAGTGATGAGAGAGAATTTTCTCGCGACGATATGACAGCAGCTCTATCAATTTTAAATGATCTAAAGAAGCCGCTTTCAAATATTAAGATGTACTTACAAGCTAAGTTCTTAAATGAGTCACTTCTTCGTCAAATTGAATCTAAAGAAAAAGAAATTCAAGAAAATAAAACAGGTCTTCAATTAGCAGATACTTATAAAATTGAAGAAAAAGAAATTATCGGAAACTCTGAAGCAATGAAAAGACTTCTATCAATCTCTGATAGAGTCTCCCAAAGTTCAGTAAACGTTCTTGTTACGGGTGAAAAAGGTGTAGGTAAACAAATGGTTGCTCGCCGAATTCATTGCAGAAGCGACAGAGGTGGAAAATCATTTGTTAGCATCGACTGTACAGCTCTTCCTGAAATCAGACTTGAAGCAGAAATCTTCGGTGAAGAATCAGGTGACTTTACAAGCCCAAAGCTAAAGCATGGTTTAATTGAAGCAGCTAACGGTGGAACACTTTTTATCAATAATATCGATAGACTTTCACCAGGTCTTCAATCAAAACTAGTTCGATTCCTAACTGAAGGAATGACATTTAGAGTTAATGGGCAAATGCCTTATAAATCAGATATTAGATTAATCGTAGCTACTTCAAAAAATATTGAAGAACTAATTGAAAGCGGAGAGTTTAGAGAAGATCTTTACTACTCAGTTAATACAATGAGCCTAAGTGTTCCTTCTTTAAAGGAAAGACTTGATGATATGGAAGCTCTTTCAAACTTTTTCTTAAATCTAGGGAAAACAAGAGAGCAGCAAAAATCACTTTCTCCATGTGTTATCAAAGCTCTTAAAGAGTACAATTGGCCAGGAAATGTGAGAGAGCTTCAAAATGTTATGGAGCGTGCTTATATTCTTTCTGATGGAATTATCGTTGAAAGAGATCATCTTGCAGACTCAGTACATAAAGTTGAAGAGGTAAATGAGGAAGAAGAAGATACATCTTTTAACTTTACTGAAATGACTCTAGATGAGTTAGAGAAGAAGCATATTTGCTTAACTCTAGATCACTTAGGCGGAAATAAAACTAAAACGGCAAGAATCTTAGGAATTACCGTTAAGACTCTATATAACAAGCTGCACAGCTACGGAATGATTGCTCCAAAAGAGGCGTAAACCGCAGGTAAATTGGACAAAACAAACTGTATTGTTATTATAGAAATTCGGAGGAAATATGGCGAAGACAATAATTGAAGAAGGAAGCGCAGAGTCAGCAAAAGGTGGAAGAAATTTTAAAACTTCCCAAGACGTTGAAGCCTTCTATCGCTTTGTACACGAAAATGGTCTTAGAAGAGAAGCACGTACTGTTTTAGAATCAGTTCATGCCAAAATCAAAGAGATCAATAAGAAGTCGAAAAAGCGTGGAAGAAAAAAGTTACAATAAAAATTATAAAAAAATAAGTTATAATGGATAAGCCTGCTTTTGCAGGCTTTTCTTTTTTAAGGAAGATGGCATGGATGTCCCAACTAAAGCACGAGTCGTATTTGACCCCATTTACGGATTCATTAAACTCACTGAACTAGAATACGAAATTATTCACAGCCCTTTTTATCAAAGGCTTCGTTGGATAAAGCAGCTTGGCTTTAGCAGTTATGTTTTTCCTGGAGCAGAACATTCTCGTTTTGGGCACTCCATCGGTGTCATGAATAATGCGGATCGGATACTTAGAAGCTGTGGGCGAGCAGTCACTCAAGATGAGTTAATGAATCCTAAAGTAACTTCCAAAGAAAAAGTTTATCACCAGGCCCTTAGGCTTGGAGCCCTGATGCACGATTTAGGAACCTTTGCATTTTCCCATACAACTGAAGCTGCCTATATCGCTTTTGGAGAAACTACCACGACTAAAAATGGGAAAGGTTTAAAGGATGATCATGAAAACCTAGGAAGCTTTATAATAAAAAATACTGATTACGAAGGTGGGATTACCCGAATTTTAAAAGACGGTGGTCAAGATCCACAAAATATTTCTGACCTCGTCAAAGGTGTGGCTCCATCAATTATGGCAAATCAAATACTTCATTCTGAAATTGATTGCGATCGAATGGACTATCTTCTTAGAGACGCTCACTATACAGGTCTTAAATATGGGGCTTACGATAGAGATTATCTGCTATATCACTTTCAACCTATGACAGTTGATAATCATGAAATCTTAACCATTAAGCATAATGCTCTTCATTGTGTGGAAGACTTTTTAATGGCCAGATTTGCTTGGTACTCACAAGTTATTCGCTCCCCTAGGGGAAGTCGCTATGATGCGATAGCGGAAAAGCTAACTTATTTCTTTTTAGAGAAGGGATGGATTTATAGATATTCAGATCTTTTAGACATGATCACAAATGACGCTATGAAGTTTTACCAGTTTAACGATAGCTATTTTATGAATCTTGTTCAAACTAGATATATAGATGGAAGTTTAGATAAAGAGCCAAGAATGAAAGATATGGCCCATACACTCTTGCTTGAACGAGGAGCACGAACAGCTCGTTCTCCTGAATTAAAACAAATTCTTATCGATCAAGATAACTCTCAAGAATCAGACAAAATAATTAAAAGGGCTCAGGCAAAAGTAGATGAGATTCAATCCGTGCTTGATAAAAAAGGCAGTCCAGGTGACTGGGTTTTACCTGACCTCCCAAAGAAACAAATTATTTTTGTTCAGTCTCATAAAAATATTGTGAAAGAAGTTAGCGGAGGCAATGTTTTACTAACCAGAGATCCTGTTAAAATTAGTTACGAAAATGGTGATATTAAACTACTCGCTGAAGTAGAAAACTCGGTTATTTCTAGACTAGAGAACTGCTCAAACTATACTCCCAATGTGTTTTGCTCTGGTTCGGCCTTCGAACTATTAGTTAAAGAAGGAATCATAATCGAATAAATCCGATAGATTCACACGGACGGGCTAATATAAACTGACATAACCGGCCAAAGCTTACTCCTAATATTAATCTAGTAGCAGATTAATTTAACCATGATGGTTTTACCTAAAGTAATACAGGAGTAAGTATGAAGTTTAGTCTGTTCGGCCTATTGTTCCTTGGTCTTATCACAACAAGTTTTGCATCAACAGAAGGTCGGGTCGTCGACCATCCAACGGAAATTATTGTAGCCCTTAAAAAGGGAGAGAGTTTCGATAAATTGAATCTTTCTGCATACAATTCTTTTAAAGAACTCGATTTCACAGCTGAGCACAGAGGTGGTTTATATCTTTTAAAACTTCCTCAAGTCCTAGAAGCCAGCGAGTATATTGAAGAACTTAATAATCGCTCTGATGTATTATGGGCTGAAGCCAACCCTGTTTTTATTGGTAATCCAATGGAGTTTGCACCAAATGATCCGGAGTATGCAAAACAACATCATCATAAAATTATTCAAAGTGAGAAAGCTTGGGATTACTCCATGGGTGAGGCGGAAGTTATCGTTGCTGTAACAGATGATGGCTACAAAATGGATCATGAAGACCTAGCTGGTATTTACCATATTAATAAAGGTGAAATCCCTGGTAATAATATCGATGACGATGGAAATGGCTATGTCGATGATGTTTCTGGATGGAACTTTAATGAAGGAAATAATAACCCAGGCGTAAAAGGATGGAATGGATCACACGGTACTCATTGCGCTGGAATCGTTGCTGCAGATTTTGATAATGGAAAAGGCGTAGTAGGGCATGGACCGAAGATCAAGGTTATGCCACTTAAGTTTTATGGATCTAAGTCTTGGACCGGTGAAATGATCATGGAAACTTATAAGTATGCCGCTGATAATGGCGCTAAGATAATCACGACTTCATATAATGTTGATGGGATGTCTAAAAAGAAGATTTACCAAGAGGCTGTAGCCTATGCTTATAACAAAGGTCTTATTATCTTTAATAGTGCAGGAAATGGAAACGCAGAACAATCAGCAAGAACTAAAAATACTCAACTTATCCTAGTCGCTTCAACTCAGTCAGGGGCAGACTCAAGTAAACACGATCTAAGAAGTAAGTTTTCTAATTATGGTTATGGAGTAGATATTGCGGCTCCAGGGAATCCAATCTATTCAACTAGTAAGTCAGGAAAGTATGTTGATATGAGTGGAACATCAATGGCGGCACCAAATGCTGCCGGAGTAGCAGCTCTTATTTGGTCTGTGAATCCTGAGTACACTCGTGAACAAGTCCTGGCGAGACTAATGAGAGGGGCTGATGATATTGATACCCTAAATTCTAGCTTTAAGCATAAGCTAGGTAACGGGCGAATTAATTCATTCAATTCAATTGCTGAAGACGTAAAAGCTCCAACAGTAAGACAAGCTTGGTATGCCGATGGAAATAAAACTTTAAATATTCACTTACAAGGTATCTTAGATGCCAAAAGTTTTACTAGAGGTGGCATTATTTTAGAGTCTGATAAGGGCGAACTTATTGAAGGTGGATTAAAGGCCATTAATAAGTATGAACTTGGAACCAATATTCTGAGATATCAAGTAAATGCTGAGCCGGGAAATTATCGAATAAGAATGATTTCTAGGGCCTTCAAAGGACCATTTGGTAACGAGCTAGACGGAGATCGTGATGGAACTCCTGGCGGTGAGTTCATGTTAGATTTTGAAGTAGAGTAAGCCCCTGTAATTCCTGAGAAAAATATCCGACCGGAACATTTTTCTCAGGTTCCCTTCCTTTGAATAAAATCAGACACTTTGGTACAATATTGGGGAGGTGTTACAGGCAGTAACACGCCCAAATCAGGACGATTTGTGGAGACTTAAAGGAAGAGTCAAATGCTATCCCAGAAGCCAAATCTATCTTCTCAAAAGATTCAACACTCTATTAGAGATCAGAGTTTTTATTTGCAAGATGTAAGTGTCGACTTTGGAACAATTCAAGGTTTAAGAAATGTACAGCTGTCCGTTAATAATGGGGAAGTACTTTTTATCACAGGCTCCAGTGGAGCGGGAAAAACCTCTTTACTAAAAATTTTAACAGGTGAACTTGAGCCAACTAGTGGAGAAGTTATTCTTCCACCGAGAAGTAAGTTTATTGCTCCGGTTTTTCAAGACTTAAGATTATTAGAGAAGAAAACTTGTGAAGCAAATATGTGGGTAAGCTATGATCGCTCGATTCATGGTACCAAAAAAGAATTTCAAAAAGAATTAAATGAACTAGCAAGAGTATTTGGAATAACAGACAGACTGAAAATGAAAGTTGAGAATGCAAACGGGGGCTTAAAGCAAAAGGTTTCGATTGTTAGAGCTCTTCTTTCAAGACCTGATATTCTAGTTCTTGATGAACCCACAAGTTCTCTTGACTCAACAAATGCACAAAAGCTTTTTGATGTACTCAATTTTTATAATACCAAAAGAGGTTTAACTGTAATTTGGGCAACCCATAACCGAGAACTTGTGAAAAGGTTTAGCGGAAGGATTGTTCATTTAGACCGAGGTAAACTCGTATACTCAGGACATGCATGCTTTATTTAAATCTGTTTATAAATGTTTTGATTAAGAACCCTATAAAGGCGGTACTTTTTATCGTTACTGGATTTTCCCTTAGCTTACTATTGGGTCAATCGGAGAAAATTCAAAACAGCCTAATGGGAAGCCTTCCGAAGATGAATGAAACACCTCACTTCTTTGCGCTTATTGATAATAAAGTAAGCTCTCAAAGTATTAGAAGAAAGCTAATGGGTTTGCCTGGGGTTATGGGGGTTAGAAACCTACCAGGAGATAAAATCCAGAAGCAACTTCAAACGATTTTAGGGGATGTGGGGGAAGATCTGGCCAGTGAAGTCGGCATCCCAGATGTTTCAGGTCTTAAAATCTCTTTTGCTCCAAATTTAGAAGTTCGTTCTCAAAGGTTGATTAAACAATACTTAACCCGGCTTACTGGGGAAGATAAACTCACCATGGGTCCAACCATAGGTGAAGAGAAAAAGAATAAGAAATGGCTTACTTCATTTAAAGATTCGTTGAAGCTTAAGATTGGAACTATTGTGATAGCAATTGCCTCGATTCTATATTTGTTTTTAGGGTTTGGTCTTGGAACAGATCTTGGTCGTGAGGCTTATCTTGTGGAGAGATTCAGTCGTAGAAAAAATGTCATCCAAGTAACAGCAGGAATAGGATTTTTAGGGGCCTCAGTCCTAATGCTAATGCCTTCAATTCTACTTGGGAATGCGAACTTAGCTGGAATTGGAATCTTCTTTGGGTTAACTTTTATCGCCTATATAATCACAACGACTAGGGGATGGAGAACTACTTGAAGTACCTTCTTGCGATCGCCTTTTTTAGCTTTTGTTTTGCTGGTCTATCTGAGGCTGCTGTAAAAAAAACAAATCCCCATAAAAACTTGAGACAACATAAAAATGAATTAGCCTCCATTTCAAAACAAATTTATTCTTTGGAATCAAATTTAGGAAAAGGCAATAAAAGATACTTAAAAACTCTGGATCAGAGAAAGAAGCTAGAAGAGCTTATCGTAAAGCTTGATAATGAGATAAAGAGTGATCAAAAACTCAATGAAGAAAAAAAAGTAGAAACAAGAAAAAGATTAAAGCAAGTTTTAGTTCAGGGCTTCGGCAAGGTTAGTACACCCGCGCAAGTTTTGAGCAGGAAATTAGTACTCAACTTATTGAAAAAAGAGTTAGCTGAGCTAAATAGGATTCATAAGAAAAGAGCTAAACTTATCAAGAGCATGGAAATTTCCAAAGCAAAGTACGAAGACCTCCGTAGAGTTGAATCCGACTTGCTTAGCCTTATGAATGAAATGGAAGAGAGTAAGCGCGAAAAGTCTCTTCGTTATGTTAAGTTAAAAGAAGAAAAAGAAAAATTACGAAAAAAATTAAAATTTAATAAAGCTAAATCATTAGCGAAGAGAAAAAAGACAAAATTAATTTCAGAACGCTTTAGCACACCTCTCACTGATTTTATTGATATGGAATATGCCAAAAAAGGCGTAACGTATAAATTCAATTCTAGACAAGCTGTGAGAACTTCAAGAGCAGGAAAAATTATTCACACCGGGTCATTATCGACTTATGGAAATGTTGTCATGGTTGATCACGGCAATGAAGTAAAAAGCATCTATCTCGGTCAGTTTCTTCCTAGCGTCAAAAAAGGACAATCGGTTAATGCAGGAGAGTCTTTAGGTAAGACCTTTGATGTGGCGAAAAATGAAGGTAAGTTATACTTCGAAGTTAGAAAAAAGAACAAAGCACAAAATACAATCCTATTACTAGACAAGAATACGACAAAGAATAATAATCGACGTCGAATGTAAAGTTGGGCGGAGGACCCTATGCAAAAACTATTAATCACCTTATTGGGTGTAAGCACACTTTTTTTTAGTACACCGACTTTTGCCGCGAAAGACAAAAAAGCAAAGTCTAGATTTGAAAAGTTAGAGCTTTTTAATAAGGTCCTCTTTCTTGTTGAGTCCCAGTACTACAGAGACGTCGATACAGAAAAACTGATACAAGGTGCTATTCGTGGAATGATGAATACGCTCGATCCCCATAGCGCTTTTTTAGACCAAGATGTTTTCACTAAGATGCAAGAAGATACCAAAGGTGAATTTGGTGGCCTTGGAATTGAAGTAACTCAAAAAGATGGTGTTCTGGTTATCATTACTCCCATTGAAGACACTCCAGCCTATAGAGCTGGCATGAAAGCGGGGGATAGAATTGTTGAAATCAATCATGAGTCAACTGTCGGAATTACTCTGGAGGAAGCTGTCGAGAGGATGAGAGGGGATCTAAAACAGAAAATTCATCTTGGGGTTGTAAGAGATGGTGAAGAAAAAATAAAGCACTTTGAGTTAAAAAGAGAAATTATAAAGATTAGATCAGTTAAATCGCATCTTGTTGATAAGAAATACGCATTAATAAGATTGATTCAATTCCAAAAGAATTCGGGGGAAGAAGTTAGAAAAGCGATTCAAAAATATAGGAAGAAAACCAAAAATCTAGCAGGAATAGTCTTAGATTTAAGGGCCAACCCAGGAGGCTTACTAGAAGAAGCGGTTAATGTAAGTAGTATTTTTCTAAAAGATGGAATCGTTGTGTCGACAGAGGGTAGAGACCCTAAACATAAGGAAATTCGATATGTGAAAAAGACGGGGCATAAAGAACTGGATATCCCTGTTGTAGTCCTTATTAATGGGGCAAGTGCCTCAGCTAGTGAGATTGTAGCTGGTGCACTTCAAGATTCTAAAAGAGCAATTATTATGGGAACTCAAAGTTTTGGAAAGGGCTCAGTTCAGACCGTTGCCAAAATAGATAATGTTCAAGGAGTAAAGCTAACAATTGCACAGTACATGACACCTACGGGGAGAAAAATCCAGGCCGTAGGAATTAAACCAGATATTGAAGTTACTGACTTTGAAGGAAAGTGGGTTGATGAGAACAAGGTTGAAGGACGATATATAAGGGAAAAAGATCTTCGCAACCACTTAACGGCAACCATAGAAACCGCTGAAGAAAAGAAAAGAAGGCTTAAGGCTGAGAAGGAAGAGAGAAAGCGACGAAAGCAAAGGTTAAAGGACTTAAAAAACAAGAAAACTGCTAAAAAGCAGGATGATATCTTTAAAAAATACGATCCCAGTGAGGATTATCAAGTTATGCAAGCAGTTAAGTATTTAAAAGGCTTTAAACTTTTTAAGACGATGGTTAACTAGAGAGTAAGATGATTCCTGGTGAAGATAAAAGTGTTTTGAATAATACCGCGGAATTATTTAAGGCCTATGACTCGCTTTATCTTCAAGATAGCAGGGACGAAGATTCTATCAAAAAAGAATTTCATCTTTTTGTTCAACTTCACTTCATGCATGGGGATGAATATCCTCTTGATTCGAGTTTGAAGAGGGTCGAAACTTTTTTAAACTTAGCCAAAGGGCTGAGGTTATTTGAATTTAGAAAAAAAGCGATTATGCGATTTTTTGAATTGCAAAATAAAGATGTTCCAAGTTTACCTGAGAATGATGAACTCTTATTATCCTCCTGGAAAATGATATCTGAAATTGAGTACAAAAGATCGAGAGATCTTTTTAAAGAAGCAAATACGCAAAAAATTATAGAGCTAGAGAGAAACGGATTAAATTATTATAAAGCCTGCCATGTTGCCTATCCGCCAAATGAGGAAATCGGCCATGATAATATTCACCTGGACTCTCACCGGGAAGTGGCTGCTTTATTAAAAGCAATTATCCCTTACAGGGAAGATGGAAAATATAGGATTTTAGAATATGGATGTGGTGACGGTCGATTGCTTTGGGTCCTTAGACAGCAGTTTCCAAATGCCGAACTCGTCGCCACAAATATATTTGGAGATTGGGGAGTAATTGGCGCAGTTAAGAAAGATACTAACACGCATATAACCTCGCTTGCTTCCGTTGAAGATCAAACCTTTAATGAGAATGAATTTGATGCTGTTCTTAGTACAGAAGTAATCGAGCATCTTGTTGATCCAGAGGAAATGATTAGAGGGGCAAAGTCTGTTTTGAAGCCAGGTGGAGCCTTTATTATCACAGCTCCTAGTTTGCACTATGAGTTTTTAAGTAATAATCCAGTGACTTATGCTGTGAGTTTAGTAAGTGTTCTGTTTGAAGGGGTCCTTCCTCGTTTTCATAATATGTGGCAACCTCTAACTGACCTTCCCATTGTTCATTATGCTTTTTCTTATTCAGGTTTTAAAAAGATATTTAGAAGTTACTTTAGGGGCGCCAATGTTAAGACGACGCGATTTACGCATTTAAAAAAGTTTAGACTTGATAAAGTCGCTTCTAAAATTCCGATCCTTAATCGGTGGGGAGGACTAGTTGTCGCTTATGGGAACAATAATGGTTAGACCTAGGATTCTTATGGTTTCCCCCCATTTCCCTCCCCAAAAAACAGGGCTAAGCGATTACTCTTTTAAATTTTATGAAGAGCTGAAAAAAGTTGCTGATGTTAAAGTTTCCTCTGGAGATTCACCTCAAGGCTGGAAAGGCCTATCGTTGATTCGATTCTTTCTAGGGGTCTTAAATAGTCGTGAAGACACTTTATTAATTCAATATGTTCCTTATATGTACGGAAAAAGAGGAATGAATCTTCAGTTCCCGCTTTTGATCTTTATCTACTCTTTGTTCAAGAGAAAAAAGATCCAAGTCATGGTGCATGAGTTCAATTATCCTTACCTCGGGGATTTCAAGTCGCTCCTCTTATATTGTTATCATCAATTAATGGGAAGGCTTTTACTCCTAGCTTCAGATGAAGTTTTTTGTACTACCGAGCATTTTAAATTTTATCTTCAACCGAAATGTTTAGTTGAAGTCTTACAGTTACCAGTAGGAAGTAATATTCAAAAAAGTGAAAAAGAAACAGAAATTTTAAAGAAACTTAATCTTAGAGAGAGTGAATTTGCATGTATTTTTGGTAATTTTCATTCTAGTAAAGATTTATCTTTTGTGATTAGTGAGCTTAAAAAGACGGATTATCAGGTGATTCATATTGGAGCGAATAAAGAAGACTATCAAAAGAACTTAAGCTCTGTTCCTCAAAATATTTATCCTATAGGGTATTTATTAGAAGAAGAAGTCTCAGAGCTTCTATCTAAAACAAAACTTTTATTATGTTATTTCTTAGATGGTGCAACCCTAAGAAGAGGCTCACTATTGGCGGGTATTGAGCACAATACTCCAATCTTAGTAAATAAATCTAAAAACACAGAAAAAGAATTATTAAATTGTGAGAATATAAGCTTTGCCAAAGATAAGACGGAGTTCAGAGAACTGCTGGAATCCCTACTAAAAGCGCCTAAGAGACAATTTGCAAATGCAAATCCGTTTTCTTGGGAGTTAATTGTTAAGAAATACTTGTCGCGCCGCATAGGGTGAATAAGTTCAAGCTCTTGCTAAAATATTGCCCATGACAAGGCAAGAATCCCTTTCTGTAACAGATGTCGTTACCTCCATTAAACAGTCACTAGAATCAAACTTCAGAAATATGATGGTGGTAGGAGAAATTTCCAACTTGAGCTGCAGCTCGGGAGGACACTGGTACCTAACCTTGTCTGACGGTCAGTCTTCAATTTCAGCAGCTGTCTTCAAAGGGGATGCATTTCGAAATCCACTTTTAAGGGAATTAAAAGATGGAGACAAGGTGATATGTACTGGCTCTATTGGAGTCTATGGAAAGAGGGGAACTTTTCAGCTAATTGTGAAGCAAATCCAATTCGCTGGGGTTGGTGACTTAAAAGTTGAGTTTGAAAAATTAAAAAAGAGATTGGCCGCCGAGGGATTATTTGATTTAGATACAAAAAAGAAAATTCCAAGTTTTCCAAGAAGAGTTGCAGTCATTACGGCAGAGGGGGCCGCTGCTCTTCAAGACTTTTTAAATATTTATAAAAGAAGAAGTATTCAGATGGATATTGTTCTTATTCCTGCTGTCGTTCAAGGGGATGCTGCTCCAGCCTCTCTTAGAAATGCCCTTATGGCCGCGATTAAGACTAGTATGGATGCCCCTGAAGAAATGAAGTACGACGTTATCGTTTTAACGAGAGGTGGTGGTAGCCTCGAGGACCTATGGGCCTTCAATGACGAGGCTCTTGCATGGGAAATTTATAATTGCCCAATTCCCGTTATAAGCGCTGTTGGTCACCAAGTTGATTTTTCGATCTCAGATTTTGTTGCAGACTTAAGATGTGAGACACCTTCGGCCGCAGCAGAAACATTGACCGACTCTCAGACCAGAATTTTGCAAAAGTTAAACCATTGCAAAAAATCATTGGTGGGAACTATTGAACTAAAATTAGGTAGAAAAAAGGAAGTTCTTGAGGCTTCTAACCCACATACTCTTGTTGATCTCGTATGGAGTCTTTTCAATGATCTGCAAAAGTCTCTGCTTGATCTTGATATTAGGGGGAGATTAGAAGAATTAACTGGATTTCATGAAGCGTTGATGAGTTTAGATGAACTTTCAAGTCGAATGAAGTACTCAATAGAGACGAAATTGCGAAATACTGGAACAAAATTAGAGGGACTTGGGCAAATGATGACGGCCCTTGGACCTCAGAATGTTTTAGATAGAGGTTATACCTATATTCAAGATGAAGACGGGAAACTTGTTGGAAATAAAAAACAGTATAATGAATTAAAGAATGGAAAAAGTGTTGCTATTACATTTTCAGATGGAAAAGCAAAAGCTTTAGTGGCTAAGGAATAATTATGAGATATCTGATTCTTACTTTTTTACTTATAAGCGGGTGTGCCTCTGAGAAAGTGATAGAGATCAAGGCTCCGGTCTTAGAGAAGCAGGTCACTAAACCTGTAAGCCCTAAAAACTATATTGTTAGACCTGGAGAGCTTATCTTTATTAGTTTTTCTGACCTACGTGAGGGAAAAAATGGAGAGCTCTTATGTAAAGGGAAAAGCATTCCTTTCTATAGGGGAAAAGACGGGCTAGAGGCTTTTGTCGCGGAAACTTATTTTTCAAAACTAAAAGGTTACCACTGCATTTTCAAAGTTGGAAAAAAAGAGCATGTGGTGGCCCATATTGAAGTAAAAGATAAAGAGTTTCCTTCTGAGAAATTAAAGGTGGCTAAGAAGAAAATATTTCCGCCAAAGAAAGCTTTAATTCGAATTAGAAAAGAGCAGAAGTTTTTAAATAAAAACTACCGCTCTTCTCCGCGTTACCCACTATTCGTTAAATCTTTTAAAAAGCCCCTTGATTCTTTTGTAACAAGTATCTATGGCTCCAAGCGTTTGTATAATAATAAAAAGCAGTCTCAGCACTTGGGAACAGATTATCGTGCAGCGGTAGGAACTCCTATTTATTCTGCCAATTCTGGAAAAGTTGTGGTTGGAAGAGACCTCTACTATACCGGGAATACTGTAACTCTTGACCATGGACTAAGTATTTTCACCGTTTACGGACATCTTAGTAAGCTAAATGTTGTGGAAGGTGACTATGTACCCAAAGGAGCATTAATCGGCTGGGCCGGAGCAACTGGTAGGGTTACAGGTCCACATTTGCACTGGGGGGTTAAGGTTTATGGGAATTGGATAGAAGGAGATTCTCTTGTTGAAGCAACTCGTTGGTTGGGAGAGTAGATGAGAGAACAGGCCCTACCTCTTACTCAAGCACCAGACCTTCTTGAACTGAGATTGGCCGAAGTCTTTAACACGAAAGAAAAAAGTAGTCTTTTAAAGTTGATTGAAAGGCTTCCTTACCCCTTCAATATTGTTAACTTAAAGTCTGCAGTTAAAGAAAAAGAAACGCCGAGTCCTGGAAAAGTTTTTATCTTAACAATGGATGAATACCAATTGTTAGAAAAGAAAATCGTAAAATGGAAGGACTCTTGGTTTATCCTACTCGTTGATGAAGTCAGAGAAGAGGATTATTTAGATGTGGATAATCTGCTTGTTCTAGATAGCGCCACCCAAAATCAAGTTCCTTCTTTGTTGGAAACAATTAACTTACATTTTTGTCATTATAAAAAACAGCAATTGATTAAAAATGCAGTAAAAAATGCTCAAATCTTAGGTAAAGAGTCCGTAAAGTATTTGGAAGGCTTAAGTGGAAGTATAAATCGCGGAGAAAAGGAATTTGTTAGCAGTGGCAAAACTGCGATTGATATAATAGAGGAATTATTAAGTTTTTATAGTGACTATTTTGTAATAAATGATCAGCTTGACCTAGAAAGGTTACTTAAAAAAAGTGTTAATAAATCTAAAATTGTAAAATCCGTACAAATTTATGACAGCCTAGATGAGCTTCTAGATGAAGATAAGGGAGGAGGAATGATTCTTCCTCTGATAAATGGAGAAAGTCTTTCATTGGCCTTGTACCGCTTCCCTAAAAGTATTTCTGCTATTGCTCCCCTCTATACTTACTTTTTGCATTGCCTTGCCTCTGTAGGGTACTCAAAACTTCATCCAGTATCAGAAGATGAAGAGGATGCCATTTGGGAAGAGGCTTTTTCCAAATTTCCATTTCCCTGCGCACTTGTTACTGAGCAAGGGGAGCTCATTTTACACAATCCTTCTTTTTCAAAGCTAAACTTATCTCCTGCTGTTCTTTCTCGAAAAGAAAATTTAGAGAAAGTAGAAGTTGATAATAAAGTTTTTGAATTGAATAGGATTGAAATAAGTAGGAGCGAAAGAAAAGAATCTCTTTTGATGTTAATTTCGGAAAACTCGTCCCTTGATAACCAAACAGGTAGTAAAAAAGAAGACTCTTCTGAAGAGTTGGGAATTGTCTCATCGAGTATTGCCCATGAGTTAAACAACCCTCTGGCAGGGATTCTCGCGACAATCGCTGTTTTAGAGCTTGAAGATGAATGGCTAGAAGACCCCGAAGTCTCGCAAGCACTAGTTGAGATGAGGCAAAGTGGAAAAAGATGCAAAGACTTAATTGAAATCTTTCTTGGCTTCTCAAGAGCACACCCCAAAAGGGGAGAGTCACATGATATAGAAGAAGTTTTTTCAAAATCATTAGAGCTTATTCGATTTAGAACAATTGAATCCAATGCAAGGTTTGACTTTGATTTTCAAAAAAAATCTGGAACTTTCAAAAGAGAATTCAATGACTCAATCCTTTCTATGATGTTTTATTTAATTTTAAATGAAATATTGACTAGTTTTAGCCATCATAAACTCGTAAGCCACGATGAAGATAATGTCCTTGTCGGAACCCTTAGCGAAGGCGCTACTAAAATAATTATTGAAATGGAAAAAGACTTTAATTTTTATAAATCGATTGAAGAATCCAAGCTTATTCAGCATCTTTTAGATCTATTGGGTATGAGCTTACAAGTTGAACAGAGAAGAATTATTTTAAGTGAATGGACTTTAACTTAGGAAAATAAATGGCCATTAGTCTCAAGTTAGCGACTTATATTTTTTTGGCAGGAGGGATAGGAGCAAATCTTAGGTGGGTTTTAAGTCTTCTAATCAACAAATTCTCGGGTAAAATCTGGACAGGTACGCTAGCCGTCAATCTCATTGGTTGTCTTTTGTTTTTTTTAGTTTCTCGGTTTCAGCCAAATGAAAGTGAATTAAATCTTATCTTTAAGGTTGGGCTGCTCGGAAGTTTGACGACTTTTTCTACTTTTACGTTTGAAATAGTAAGTCTAATTAAAGCCGGCCAAACCTCTGAAGCCTTGCTTGTGTTATGCCTAAATATACTCTTTGGGGTAATTATAGGTATTGGGATTATTAGATAAAAAGTCTTCCAAAGATTTAATAAATTCATCAGTGTTTTTTTGAGGGATGGATTTATTGAAGATAAAGAGGTCAGATTTATTTTCCTTAGAATTTTTCAAGTAAGTATCAATAAAAGTTTTAAGACCTGGATGAATATGAATCTTTTTCAGTTTGTTGTTACTCATCCGGCTAGATTTAGAGTTTATGTACTGCAATAGTTTTTTCTTATGAGAAGGATATCTAAAAATAAGACATGACTTTTGATGCAAAGATGAAATAGGAAAAATAATCATTTGTTCTGGAACAAGATGATTAGTTATAACAAAATCTCCAAATTTTCTTTCAAGGATAGGCTCAGTTGGACCATCCTCATCAGTCGCTTTCAGTGGCATTTTCAAGCTTGGAAGATGTTCTTCCCATAAAAACTTAAGAACTTCTGTTCTTATATTGGATTCCAATTTATTAAACAAATTTGAGAAGTGAACGAGACTTTCTAAAAAAGGACCGTAAAGTCTAATCGTTATCATTTCCCAATCAATTGAATCTATTTGTGTCGCAATATATTCTTTTTCTTTAGTACTATTCCTAAGAGGAAGAGCAAAGAGGATCACACCGTTTTCACCTTTAAAAGTAATAAGCCCTGGAGTTCGCATTGTTGTGAGCTTCTTTTTTATGGTTTCATTATCCTCATCACGTTTGAAATGAATTCTATCTAGCTCATACCTATTTCTTGGATAATAAAGGTGGTTAATTTTTTGAATTTTTTTATCTATAAAAATCTTTAAATAATTTAGCAATAACTCAGCCGTCGCTGAAGCATCATCAAGTGCTCTGTGAGCTTTTCTATGACTAATTTCAAAAATCTTGCTCATATAATTTAAATTTGAATTCATTAAATTTGGTATAAGGTATTTAGTCATTAGGTTTGTACATAGACTTCTGTTTTCTAACTCTGGTTTTCCGAGTCTTCTTAGAACAGAGTTAAAAAATGGAACATCGAAGCTGGTATTGTGAGCAACTAAAATGCTATCACCCATAAACTCAAGTATCTCATCGATAACTTCTTCAATTTTAGGGGCATCTTCTACATCTTCTGGTGTTATAGAAGTTAGCTTTTGAATAAAGTCTGGGATTTGAATTTCCGGTTGAATGAGATAGTCTGCTTCTTTTATAATTTCCAGATTCTCTATTTTAACCATTCCAATTTCAATGATCTTATCGTTTTTATGATTCCCACCGGTTGTTTCTAGGTCGAAAACACAAAAACTCATTTTCTTAATTTCTTCTGGGACATCTACTACTAGGGGAGCTTCTTTACTCATCTTTTTTTCCTTGGCCGCACGCGGTTCGGGTATTCACCCGCAATTAGGAATAACTAAATTCAACTAATTCTTACTATATTCTTCTGGTGTAAAGGAATGAGGTAAAAGCTCTCCTAAAGTTAGCTCTTTTTCATTTCCTTTATCATCTCCAATTATAATCTTTAAGCTTTTAGGAGCAAACTCAGACATAACTTGCCGGCAAACTCCGCAAGGGGGCCAGCCAGCTTTGGAGTAAACATAGATACTTGACCAGTTTCGTTTTCCTTCAGAAATGGCCTTAACTATGGCCACTTGCTCAGCACAGATACAGCCTGGGTAAGAAGCATTTTCAACATTACAGCCGGAGATTATCTCTCCATCTGTCGTTTGAATAGCTGCACCAATAAAGGCGTTTGAATAGGGAGCATGACAGTTTTTGGTCGCGTTTAAAGCCGCTTCTCTTAATTCACTACTCATTAAAATTTTCCAATTGAAGCGATTAATAAGTCACTAAAAGTTTTCATAACTTTTAAGGCCTGCTCTTTAACTTCAGAGTGATCAAGTTTTCCTTTTGAAATACCAGCGGCCATATTTGTAATACAAGAAAGACCTACAACTTGAATTCCAAGATGATTGGCGGCAATACTCTCTGGAACCGTACTCATTCCCACCATATCGGCACCGCAAATTCCAAGCATCTTAACTTCAGCCGGAGTTTCATATGTCGGACCGAGAACTCCAGCGTAAACGCCACTTTTTATATTATAGTTTATTTCGCTAGCTGCAGCCTTTATCGCCTCTCTTAGGTCCGGGTTATAAGCTTGAGTCATGTCTGGAAAGCGCGGACCAAGTTCGTTTATATTTGGACCGATTAATGGGTTCGCTGCCATCATATTGATATGATCTTCGATGATTACAATATCTCCAGGAACAAAGTCCTGATTGATTCCACCTGCCGCATTTGTAAGAACGAGTTTTTCTACCCCAAGGGTTGCTAATACTCTTGTTGGAAAAACAACCTCTTCCATTGGGAGTCCTTCATAGGCGTGAAGTCGTCCCTGAAGAATAGCCACATCTACACCAGAAACTTTTCCTAAGATTAAGCGTCCTTGATGGCCTTCCACCGTGCAGTCTCTAAAATGAGGTATATCCGAATAGGGAACGTGAATTTGTTCTTCAACACTATCAACAAAAGCTCCAAGTCCAGAGCCAAGAATAATTCCAACTCTTGGAGGGGCTTCTTTATAAGTTCCAATATGCTTAGCTGCCGCACCTAGTTTTTCATACATGATTATTTACTCCAGCGAATATCTTTCTCATAGATGAGTGGATCAGCTTTAACTTCAGTTTCTGAGAAGCTGTAGTCCACAGTTGTAAATTCTTTTATTAGTCTTTCTACAATTTCAGTTTGGTCGTCATTGTGATGAATTGTCAGAAGGCTCTCACCCTTGTTTACTTTATCACCAACTTTTTTATGAATGGTAAAGCCAACCCCAAAATCAATCTTATCTTCCGCGACATGACGTCCGCCGCCTAAGTCTACGCAATGAAGTCCAATATTTCTTGTGGCCATTTCTTTAACAAACCCGTCACAAGGAGATGGTACTTCAGTTGTGCACTTTGCTTGCGGAAGCAGAGAGTAGTCTTCGACAACATCACTAAGACCGCCCTGATTTTCAAGCATTTCTTTAAATACTTTTAAGCCACTGCCATTATTCATGGCTTCAGTAACCATAGCGACACCTTCTTCATGAGTCTTCGCTTTACCACCAATATGGACCATGCTTCCTGCAAGCTCGAGAGAGAGCTCTGTTAAATCTTTTGGTCCGCAGCCCTTTAAAACATCAATACATTCAATTATCTCTAGTGAATTACCTATAGTATTTCCTAGTGGTTCGTTCATATTGGTTAGCATACAAACCATATGGCGATCGAAGCGCTCAGCTGTATTCATAAGAGAGTTTGCAAGAACTCTTGCTTCCTCTAAGTTTTTCATAAAAGCCCCGTTTCCAACTTTTATGTCCATGACAATTCCACGGGCCCCTTCGGCTAGCTTTTTACTCATAATAGAGCCTGTAATCAAAGGAACAGACTCAATCGTAGCGGTTACATCTCGTAAGGCATAAATCTTTTTATCGGCCGGAGCTATTTCTGGTGTTTGCCCGATCATGGCAAGCTTTTTCGTTTTTAATAAGTTTTCAAATTCTTTTAGAGTAATTTCTGTATTGAAGCCTTTTATGGATTCAGCTTTATCAACAGTTCCGCCAGTATGACCTAGCCCACGTCCCGCTATCATAGGAACCGTAATTCCGCAGGCTGCTGCTAAAGGGGCTAAGATAAAAGAAGTTTTATCTCCTACGCCGCCTGTTGAATGCTTATCTACCACTGCCGTTTCTTCAAAAGTTAAGACATCTCCTGAGTAGAGCATGGCGTCCGTAAGGGCTGCTGTTTCGTCTTCATTCATTCCTCTTGTACATACGGCCATGAGAAAAGCAGCCATTTGATAGTCAGCTACAGATCCCGCTGTAAATCCGTCGATAAACCATTTGATTTCATCTTTTTCTAAGATGCCACCATCACGCTTTTTTAAGAGAATTGAATAAGAGCTATAGCTCATAAGTCCCCACGATTCTTGACTCCTCCTGAAAAACAAAGCATCGTTATATATAAGGAAAAGTCTTCACTATAATGAAGGGCCATCATAGTGGCTGAAAACGCATAAAGCAAAGCATTTTGGATGAATTCGGTGCGTTAACTACTTGGAATTAAATATGAATAAGAAACTTACTATCCTCTTCACAGCTCTTTCACTCATTTTTATGTCCACCCCTGGCTTTGCCCAAGAGGGAGGGGGAGAGAGCACATATTTTGAAGACTCCTTTAGAGATGTATCAATAGTTGGAGCGACTGCCGTAGGTGGAGCAGTTTTAGGTTTATCCACACTTAGTTTTGTTGATGAACCAGGGGATCATTTAAAAAACATCGTCGTTGGTGCGGCCGTTGGGATTATTCTTGGTGTAGGTTTAGTGGCCTATATGGCAGCTACTAAAAACAAAAATAAATTTGAAGAAAACTCATTACTTATAAGTCCAGATGAAGACGTACAATTTGCTACTGCTACAAGAACTCAGTGGCACTCAGCTAAACATAGTGCTTATAACTCCAAGTCCAAAGATCCGTCTTTGGTAGGTTATCAGTTCGCTTTTTAGTTGCCCGGAGAAAACAATGGAAAAACTTATCTCATTACTCGGCCTAGTTTCGATGGTCGCAATCGCTTTTGCTCTTAGTTCTGATCGTAAAAAAATTAATTGGAAAACTGTTGGAACGGGATTGGCCTTACAAATTGTTTTTGGGCTATTGATTTTAAAAACTGATACGGGTCGTTTGGTTTTTGAATCGGCCAAGGTATTTTTCAATGGAATTCTTGCTTATACAAATGAAGGGACAAATTTTATTTTTGGTTCACTCAATAGTTTTCCAAAAATGGGATTTATCTTTTTTGTTATGGTTTTACCGACTATTATTTTTATGAGCTCTCTTATGAGTGTTCTTTACCATATTGGAATTATGCAATATTTGATTAAAGGAACCGCTTGGTTGATGATGAAAGTTATGGGGACTTCCGGTTCAGAGTCTCTTTCTGCCGCGGCAAATATTTTTGCCGGTCAAACAGAAGCTCCGCTAGTAGTTAAGCCTTATGTGTCCTCCATGACTAAATCAGAAATTATGGCCCTTATGACCGGTGGTATGGCCACTGTTGCCGGAGGAGTTCTGGCTGCCTATGTTATGATGGGGATTGATGCCGGCCACCTTTTAGCGGCTTCGGTTATGTCAGCTCCAGCAGCTCTAGTTTGTGCCAAACTTATGGTCCCTGAGACCGAGGAGTCACAAACTAAAGGTGATGTCACAATGACGATAGAGAAGACCACGGTCAATATTATCGACGCAGCAGCAAGCGGTGCTGGAGAGGGACTTAAATTGGCCATGAATGTAGGGGCTATGCTTCTTGCTTTTATCGCCTTGATAGCCATGGTAGACGGTGCGCTCGGCTGGACAGGAGGCTTATTTGGGTTTCCTCAATTAAGTCTTAACCTCATAACCGGTTATTTATTCTCTCCCGTAGCTTGGATTATGGGGGTACCTTGGGAAGACGCTTTTTTAGTGGGAACGCTACTTGGGAAAAAGCTCATTATTAATGAATTTGAGGCTTATAATGAGCTGCAAAAGCTAATCAAGGAAGGTGTCCTTTCGGAGCGAGCTGTCATAATTTCAACTTATGCGTTATGCGGATTTGCTAACTTCTCTTCTATTGCCATTCAGATTGGCGGGATCGGTTCTATAGCACCGGATCGTCGTCAGGATTTAGCAAAGCTAGGGATTAAGTCTCTGATTGGTGGTACTTTGGCTTGCTTAATGACGGCATGTATTGCTGGGCTCTTTGTGTAGCGTATAGACTTTAATTCCGAGTACCTATACGATAAACGGCAATGGCTAAGCAGTTACTAATTAATCAAACATTAAACGAATGTCGCGCGGCATTGGTTGAGAATGGTGAAATTCTCGACTTCCTTATGGATCGACTTACGGATGATAGAAGCAATCATCCTCATGTAGGAAATATTTATAAAGGAAAAGTTCTTAGGGTTCTTCCTGGAATGCAGTCCGCCTTTGTTGATATTGGTTACGAAAAAGCAGCCTTTCTCTATGTTGATGATGCTTATTTACCAAGCTTAGAAGAGCAAAGGGAAATGGCAGAGAAGGCCAAAAAGCTAGAAGAAGAAAAAGCAAAGAAAAATGTTGGTGAAGTTATCCCTGACGAATTCTCAACTCTTAGTGAGTCAATGGATATGAAACTTCGTCCGGTCGAAGCAACTATTGAGAGCTTTTTGAAAGAAGGGGAAGAAATTCTCGTACAAGTAGCAAAAGAGCCTATCTCTACTAAAGGACCAAGAGTGACAAGACATGTGACCTTGGCCGGCCGTCATGTTGTTTATATGCCCTTTATTGAACATACAGGTGTTTCAAGAAGAATTGAAAACGATTCGGAAAGAGATCGACTTAAAGAAATCTTAGAAAATATTAGACCTGAAGGAAGAGGGATAATTGCTCGAACAGTTGCAGAAGGAGCCTCCTCAAAAACTCTTAAGACAGATTTCAATATGCTTGTTAAGCTTTGGAAAGAAATCATAAAAAAATCTGACCGAGTTAAAGCTCCAAATCAGCTTCATAAAGATTTAACTTTTATCCAAAGAGTTTTAAGAGATATTACCGACGAAGACGTAGAGTCTATTCTTGTAGACGATAAAACGAATCATAAAGAAGTTGATAAATTTGTGACCAAGTTTCTTCCTTCCTTAAAAGGGAAGTCAAAACTGTATTCAGAAGAAATGCCGCTTTTTGAAAAGCATGGCATTGATATGGAAATTGAAAGAGGAATTTCTAATAAGGTTTATCTTAGATCAGGTGGCTCTTTAAATATCGATCAAACTGAAGCGCTGGTCTCTATTGATGTAAACACCGGAAAATTTGTTGGTAGAAAAACCTTAGAAGAAACAATCTTAAGAAATAATTTAGAAGCGGTTAAGGAAATTGCCTATCAATTGCGTCTTAGAAATTGCGGTGGGATCATCATTATCGATTTTATCGACATGGAACGAGAAGAGAATAGAGATGCTGTTTATAATGCATTGGTTGAAGCTCTTAAGAAAGATAGATCAAAGACGAATGTAATGCCTATCTCTGGACTTGGCTTAGTTGAGATGACTCGTAAAAGAACGAGGGATACTTTAACACGAGTTATGTGTGAGCCTTGCCCTTATTGTGAGGGGACTGGTTCTGTTAAGTCTACTTTATCAGTTTGTTACGAGCTTGTAAGAGAACTTACAAAAGTCCTTAAGAATGCTAAAGGTAGCAAAGTTTTTATCTATGCTCACCCTGAAGTAACCGCTCAGCTTTGCGGAGAAGACCTCGATATGATCGAAACTCTCGAAGAGCGCTTTGGTAAGTCCTTACTAATACGATCCGAAAATAATTATCATATCGAACAATACGAAATTTTCCCCCAAGAGTACTAGGCAGTTCTTACCCTTCTCATTCGTAAGTACCCGTAGACTCCAAATAAGACTCATTTATATCGCGGGCTATCCGTAAAGAAAATTAGTGAGAGTAAACTGAGACCTTATAGGAGAACTTATGAAGTCTTATTTACTCGTTTTATCAATGGCAGGATTATTATCTTTATCATGCACCCAAGAAGAAAAGAAATCTTTAGATCTGGAAGTTGGTGGAACATCCCCCACAGCACCAGAATCACCTGCGGCTCCAGCTTGCTTAACAACTTCAAAAATCCTTAGTCAGGAAATTACCAATGGGGGAACCGGGTTTAATGGTGGTTCAGATTATTCAAACCATGTGCAGGAACTGACTTTCTTAACCGCGGTGAAAATAAAGAGCATAGAGATGCGTCTTCGCTCGGATAAAGGCACTGAGTCCATCACCTTAGATTTAAGAAGTCATAATATAAATCAAAGTCCGGACATCTCTGAGGCGTCGCTTGGAACTGCGACTGTAGGAAATATTCCTTCCTCAAGTTCTTGGGTTAAATTTGAATTCGCAAATCCAATAGATTTAAGTGCGGGCTCTTATATTATCGATTTAACTACTGACTCTATTGAAGCAAATGGAGAGGACGTAGTTGTTTGGGGAAATGGATTAATCAATACAGATTCCTATCCCGGTCATCAAAAATATAGGCGAAGTGTGTTTGGCTTTTGGCATGGCTACGACACGGATTTAGCTTTTCGAATCAATGCTTGTCTTTAAATTCATAAGGTGGGTATTAAGGAAGAAAATACTCACCAACACCATAGAGCCCGTTCTGTTCGAACGGAAAGATGATTGAATTATTAGCAGGGTTATAATCCATTTGATATCCACGGCAGTACATATTTGAGATTTGCCAAGTTAAGGCACCTAGGTCTGTGTCGGTATCGAGGTTATGTTTATAAATTCGACCACCATTACAATAGTACATAACGTCCGTCGTTCCACCCTCTTTCAACCATAGTGTAGAGGAGTCAATATTTCGAGTCGTGGTAGAAATTTTTGTCATATTACCACCAGGAACAATGGCATAAACGTCTCTGTCTGGACCACCTTCCATACCCGCAAGAATCCATCTTCCATCTGTCGCGTCCCAGTAAGTATTTATTCCCCATCTAGACCAGTAAGGCATTTTACAATCCGCTGCAGCCGCTGGAAGCGCACAGATACCGTCATAACCTCCAACATAAGTTTCAGCTGGATCATTTGTACCAGCGAGATGACTTTGCCTCCAAGAATCAGTCCCATCATAAACTTTAAGCATAAAGTCTTCCCAGTGGGTTTCAGGAGAGTTGTACTTCATATTACTTAAAAGTAATTTTTTCGTTGCGGTATCATAGCCAATCGGTATCGCATATCTTTGATTACCTCCTGACTTTCTACTGGCCCCTGGCTGTCCATCATTATCCCAGTATTCATTTGTACCGCCGCCAACAATAAGTTCCCATTTATTTGTGGTACGATTTAGTTTTGTGATATTCGCTTCAGAATTTCTTCTAAGAAAAACTTCTCCGGTATCTTTATCTGCTAGCCACCAGGTTCCATCATAGAGTCCCTGTGCCGTGGCTAAGTCTGTTGTGTTGTGCTGCTGGTAATTCCCATTTCCAGCAATCACATCAATATCCCCTTCAATAGTGAACTCTTTCATATAATAGGAGGTATAGTCTGCTACGATAATTTTACCGTTGTTAAGCCTTGCCACTGTATTGATTTTATCAAATCTAGAGTTAAGTGCGTTAACCCCATCACCATAACCTGGATTTTGTCCAAAGAGTGTTACGACATTACCGCTACCGTCGATAGTTCTAATCTGACCTCTATCTGTAAAATAAATTTTCCCGGTTGAGGTGATAAACATGTCTTGAATATCCATCTTACAAGAAAGATTTGGAGTTCCGTCTTCACAGTGACCTCTAGTCCCTTGTCCTAATACTCTTGTATAAGTTCCATCAAAATTAACACGATTAATATAGTTTCTATCGACTATTACATAGGTGTTTCCGTCCATTCCAGTTATATGGAAGTAGCGATAGTAACGATAAGAATCATTTGTTTGAGATGGAAGAGCAGTCAATGTATCTGGATCTAGGAAACTTCTAGAATAACGATCATTATGTTGATCACAACCGGTGTAACCAGTTGCATGTCTTGTGATAACCGTAGCGCCAGTTAACTGGGAAGTTCCAGGATCATACCTGAGACCAATATTTTTCATTCGACACTTAGATAAGTCTTGGGTCGGTTGATATCCGTCACCTGTACCGGATACGTACTTTGACTCAATTTGTCCGGTGGCAGAATTAAATTTTCTAAGCCTATAAGTAGGAACATTTGCATTTTTAAGAGCGTAGTCAGAGTGAAAATAAATATCACCATTTGGAGTTGCAAAAAAGACCATTCCTCTTGCCGTCCAAGAATTTGTTGAGTGGCTATAGATGGATAAATCTAGTGGGTTAACAACAGTGTCACCAGTCTGAGCACCACCACCAATTATAGTTTCAATGGAAGGAGTTGCTTCATTTAAATTAACTCTTCTAATTCTATTTCGGTCCATAATGAGTAGACGGTTTTGAAAGTCTAGGGCCATTTTAACAGCGTAATTAAGAGTTGCATTTACGGCCGGACCACCATCCCCAGAACTAGTTCCGGTATTTGGTATGAAAATCTTCTGCTTACCATCATTAGGATCAACGGTAAGGATTCCTCTTTTATAATCATTAAAATAAATTTTACCATCATTTGTTACAACAAGAGTTCCTGGATCAGATTCGGAGCCCGATTTCCTAGTGAAGAACATTGCTGTTACAGCGGAACCGCCGAGACCTGCTTCCGTATTACCGGCAATAATTTTTATTAGGCCAGAGTTCAGAGGGTTTGAAATCATTTGAGAGCTAATGGAAGTACTGTCAGTCGCTTTAACTCTAATTTTATAACTTGTGTTTAATGGTGAACCACCGGTCCATTTAAAACAACCCTCGTTAGCGGCCAAGGTAATTCCTGTACAGCCGTGATTTATTCCATGATCTAGGGCCTCTGCTCCGCCAATTTGAGTAAAATTAATTTCATCTGTGGAGTAATATAGTGAGATTGCTCCGGCTGGAAGGGCGGTACTATCAGTTGCAATCCATCTTACATAAACGTCAGAGCCTGCAGGTACTTCTGCTTGAGCCCTCGTTGGCGGATTTGGAGCATTAACAACATTTGCAGCAATAACGTCTGAGACAACTGGGGGTTCACCTGGGTCATAAACTCTATCAAATTTATCTGTGCCAGCGGTACCATTACCTGAGTTTGTTAAGGCTGAAATATTTTGCGCCTCATCTTTTACCCAGGCCGTAGCAGTAAGAGTTGTATTAGGAGTCCAGCCAAGTAAATGAAAGTACTCTTCATTTAAGTTTAAGGTTTGAGCAAGTGGTAGACCTACAGCTGGTCCGTTTATGGCAACCCAGCAACCATCGCCTGTGGTTGGTTGGACATTATCATTTGTTTTTATACAAATATGACTTAGTAGAACCTGAGCATTTTGACTCGTGGCCGTCATACTTACTGGGACATTGGCATTTTTAGTAGGGTTTGCTGCTGATGTTGAAAAGGCGGAAATAGTTGGAATATTTGTTTCTCTTATCCAAGTTGCGTTAACTGTTGTTGTGTTTGGAACCGCATTAGTTTGACCAAAAGTATAAACTCTAGTGGCATCAGTTGATTGAACTGAAGAAGTCCATGACCAGGCACCTGTTGTACAAGTCGCTGAAGAGGTTTCCGCACCGGTTACATCAATGGTGAGTCCATCTTCACAGCCACCAGAAAAAGTTACAGTCGCTGTATTTGTTTTTTCTAGGATACTACTAACGGTTAGGGCCGGACCGGTTGTATCTCTGGTCCAATTTAAAGTAACAACTGATGTATTTCCAGCGCTATCAGATTGAGTAAAGGTGTAGGCTCTCATGGCATCTGTTGAGACTGAAGGAGTCGTCCAAGACCAAGAACCAGATGAACAACTTACGGCGCCTGTGGCAGCGCCAGTTATTGCAATTGAGTTGGTCCCTTCACAGTTTCCAGATAATGAAACCGTGTCTTGATTGCTTGTAAAGTTTCCAGTCCCTGAAGAAGCGACAGCGACCGGAGAGGCAATTGTAAATGGCGGCGGTGTTCCGTCTCTTTCCCAACTTAATGAAAGTGCTGTTGAGGTATTTCCTGCACCATCTGTTTGAGCTAAATTATAATTAAATGTTCCATCGACTAACTTATCAGCCGTTGTCCATGACCAAGTCCCAGAGCTACAGGCAAAGCTGGTTGTTTCGTCACCTGTTACATTAATCGTATAGTTCCCCTCACAAGTTCCTCCCCAAGAGAAGTTATTTGATCCTGTGAATCCAGGATTATCACCTGTGGTTTTGGTAAGAATCGGAGCAACTTCATCTCGTATAAAAGTTCTATTTGTTGTCGACTGATTTCCAGCAGGATCTGTGTGGGTTAAGGTAATTGTTTTATTTCCATCGTTATCAGATAAATTTAATAATTGAGAGAATGATCCACCTGCACAAGTTAAAGAAAAGGACGCTTGAATATCACCTGAGAAATTAACGTCTGCGCCGGTTTCGCAGTTACCAGTCATTGTTAAACTTGATTGGTGATAAGAGTTTGCCGCAGGAGAAGTGATTGAGATGCTTGGAGCAATAGAATCGATTTCAAAGTTTCCAGACTGAGCTGAGTTTGAGTTTCCTGCTAGGTCAGTGAAGTTCACTCTAAATTTTGCTAATGTTGTATTAAGAGAAGGGAGAGTCCAGCTAACATTAAAGGCCTGAGTTGTAAGAGGCCCGTTTAATGAAGCTTTAGTTACAACACCGTTTGACCAAGTCGAACCGTTATAAAAATCTACACTAAAGCTTTGCGCAGTACTTGTGTTAACTTCTGTCATGGTCCATTGAATACTGTATGAAGCTCCACCTTTTTGTATCGTAGGCGTTGTTACAGCAAGTGTTGGAGCCACTGTATCGTAATAAATGGTCATATTAGTAGAAGCTAGCGATACATTTCCATTAGGGTCTTTGGCCCATGCTTTTACAGTTTTGGTTCCATTCCCAGCACTTAATGTATAAGTTAAAGCGCTTGCGGTAGTGGTACAGGCCTGCCAACCAGCTGCTCCGGCAGAGGGTTGAGTTCCTTCATTCAAAAAGATAAATGGAGTATCCGTACAGCTACTGGCCGTAAATGTGGCAGCAGTGCTACTCGTGTACTCTGCACTAGATCTAGCAACTAAAGGAGCTGAAGGAGGAGTAACGTCCGTTACGGTAAAACTAACAGTTCTAGTTGAAATGGCATCAATTACAGAATCATTGGCAATATAAGTAAAAGAGTCTGAACCATTATAATTTGTATTGGCCGTGTAAGTACAAGTTACATCAGTAGAATAACCTGCTCCAGTAATACAATTAGTTAAACTTCCATTTGATGGAGCGGAAATAACTTTATAAGAAATAGTTTGAGCAGGAAGGTCAATATCTGTGGCACCGGATAGTGAGAAATTATGTGCAGTATTGTCATTTACTGAGAAGGATTGATTCCCAACCATGACAGGTCTGTCGTTTACAGCATTGATCGTGATATTTACTGTGGCCGTATTTGAATTAACGGTTCCGTCATTTGATCTATAAGTAAAAGAGTCAGAACCATTGAAGTCTGCAGTCGGTGTATAGGTACAGGCCGTAGATGCGCCGCCAGTACAACTTAATGTCCCATTAGATGTCGTAGATACAACGGAGTAAGTCTGAGCGTCGCCATCAACGTCAGTGGCTGCTCCTAAGTTAAAGTTTAAAGCGACATCTTCATTGGTAGACTCTGCTTGAGGAGAAGCTAGTACAGGAGCATCATTAATTGGATTGATGGTAAAGTTAACCGTTGCAATATTTGAATCTAGTGAGCCATCATTAACTTTATAAGTAAAAGAGTCAGCGCCATTATAGTTTGCATTTGGTGTGTAGGTACATGTTTGAGAAGCACCACCTGTACAACTAAGCCCACCGTTTGAAGGGGTTGAAACAACAATATAAGTAAGCGGATCTGACTCTATATCACTACCAGCCCCTAGTAAGAAGATTTTAGCATTATCCTCATCTGTTGATTGAGCCTGGGTACTTGTAACTGTAGGAGCATCATTAACTGCGTTGACTGTAATATTAACGGTGGCCGTATTTGAATCAGCAGTTCC